>ERZ791837.2133-NODE-2133-length-11517-cov-2.381347_pt1 | contig 11517 bp, 7 predicted proteins | sample MGYA00510292_ERZ791837 | MGnify/ENA primary metagenome ERZ791837 (study PRJEB30046, sample SAMN00715259) | human gut metagenome | study: EMG produced TPA metagenomics assembly of the A metagenome-wide association study of gut microbiota in type 2...
GCTCCGCTGTATCTGTCTAATTATTGTGTAAACGGCTGCGTTTACTGTCCATATCACAGGGGTAATAACGGAACTGTAAGAAGAAAGCTTACACAGGAAGAAATACGGCGTGAGGTGATCGCACTTGAAAACATAGGGCACAAGCGTCTCGCCATTGAAGCTGGTGAAGACCCTGTAAATAATCCCATTGAGTATATTCTTGAATCCATAAATACAATATACAGTGTTCATCACAAGAATGGTGATATAAGACGTGTAAACGTAAATATTGCTGCAACTACCGTGGAAAATTATAGAAAGCTTCATAATGCAGGCATCGGTACATATATACTTTTTCAGGAAACATATCATAAGGAGAGCTATAAAAAGCTTCACCCTACAGGACCTAAGTCTGATTATGCTTATCATACTGAAGCTATGGACAGAGCTATGGAAGGTGGTATTGATGACGTAGGTCTGGGTGTGCTTTTTGGTTTGGAAAGGTATGCCTATGAGTTCACAGGACTTCTTATGCACGCAGAACACCTTGAAGCTGTGCATGGTGTGGGACCTCATACTATCAGCGTTCCCAGAATAAGACCTGCTGAGGGTATTGATACTGATTCTTTCTGCAACGGAATAGATGATGATACCTTTGCTAAAATATGCGCACTTATAAGAATTTCAGTTCCTTATACAGGAATGATAATCTCCACAAGAGAAAGTCAGGCAGTTAGAGAACGTGTGCTCAGCCTTGGAGTTTCTCAGATCAGCGGAGGCTCCAGAACTACTGTCGGCGGATATGATTCTCAGGAGCTTGAGGACGATGGTTCAGAGCAGTTCGACATAAACGACAGACGAACCCTTGACGAAGTTGTAAAATGGCTTATGGAACTTGGATTTATACCCAGTTTCTGTACTGCTTGCTATAGAGAAGGCAGAACCGGGGACAGATTTATGACCCTTTGTAAAAGCGGTCAGATAGGTAATTGCTGTCATCCAAATGCTCTTATGACTCTTATGGAATATTTAGAAGATTATGCATCAGATGATACAAAGTCTATCGGTATTAAACTTATAGAAAATGAACTTATAAATATACCGTCTGAAAGGATTCGGAAGCTTGCAGGAGAGCATATAGAAAAAATCAAAGCAGGCAGCAGAGATTTCAGGTTTTAAAACGGAGGAAGAACAATGAATACTACCCCATCTTCTGAAAGAATAAATATCGGCTTTTTCGGTGCAGTTAATTCAGGAAAATCCAGTCTTATGAATGCTGTAACATCTCAGAATGTGTCTATTGTATCAAATATAAAAGGTACTACCACAGATCCTGTTCGTAAAACTATGGAGATTTTGCCAATTGGTTCAGTAGAACTTTATGATACGGCTGGATTTGACGACAATTCTCCAGGCAGTGATCTGAGAATAAAAAAAACTTTGGAAATATTGAGGAAAACTGATCTTGCATTACTTGTAACAGGTAAAGCATCTTCTTTGAATGAAAGTGAAACAGAGATGGTACGGAAGTTTACCGAACATAATATTCCATATATAATAGTTCACAGTAAATCAGACCTTACAGATGAAAATATAATATATACTGCAAATGAAATATCCGTAAGTGCTAAAACGAGAGATGGTATAGAAGAACTGAAAAGGCTTATGTGCAGCGTATATTTAAGCAGTCTTAATGAAAATAAGCCCCGGTATAAAAGCGTTGCAGATGGACTTGCAGAAAGAGAAAGCGTTGTTATACTTGTTATGCCTATTGACGATTCTGCTCCTAAGGGCAGACTTATTCTACCGCAGGTACAGACATTGCGTTCACTCCTTGACTCATTTGCAATAACTGTTACAGTTCAGCCGTCTGAGCTTTGCTCTGTGCTTAAACTTCTCAAACGTCTGCCAGATCTTGTTATAACAGACAGTCAGGTATTTTCATTTGTAAAAGATATCGTACCTGAAAATGTACCGCTTACATCTTTCTCTATTTTGATGGCAAGGTATAAAGGAATACTTCCTGAGACTTTAAACGGAATAGAATCTCTCAAAAATCTTAAAGATGGTGATTGTGTACTCATTTCTGAGGGCTGCACTCATCACAGACAGTGCGGAGATATTGCAAGAGATAAGCTTCCTGTATGGATAGAAAGTTTTACAAGCAGAAAACTGTGCTTTGAGTTCACATCAGGCGGAACATTTCCTGCGGATATAAAAAAATATTCCCTTATAGTTCACTGCGGAGGCTGTATGCTCAGCAGCCGTGAATTGGAATACAGGCAGCTTTCAGCAAAAACCTTGGGCATACCTTTTACAAATTATGGTATACTAATTGCTGCTGTAAACGGTATCTTAGACAGAAGTGTAAAACATATAAAAAAGCATAAAATATAAAAAGTTTGAAAAATCTATTTACACATTCGTGCAGTTGTGATATAATATATATATAAATTTCCGTGCAGGAGGATACATATGGTAACAAATGACGGTACTATTATTAAAATTAAGCATGAAATACTGAGTGAAGTGGCAAAGCTTGTATTTGAGGGACGATTTGAAGAGGAAAAGGATGAGCTTCCATACAGGCTTATGCCGGGTCCTCGTGCTAAATACCGATGCTGCGTATACAAGGAACGTGAGATAGTAAGGCAGAGAGTACGTCTGGCAGAAGGAAAGAATGCCGATGGCGCTGTAAACGACCTTGTCGTACAAGTTGTTCGTGCTGCCTGTGAAGAATGTCCAATTTCACGTTACGTTGTAACAGACAACTGTCAGAAGTGTATGGGTCATGCCTGTCAGCAGGTATGTAAATTCGGAGCTATAGATATAGGAAGAAATCGTGCGCATATTGATCCCGCAAAATGCAAGGAATGTGGAAAGTGTGCACAGGCTTGTCCTTATAATGCAATCGCTGACCTTATAAGACCATGCAAAAGAAGCTGTCCCGTTAATGCGATAACTATGGACGAGTATGGCGTTTGTCAGATCGATGAAACAAAATGCATTGAATGCGGTCATTGTATACACAGCTGTCCTTTCGGAGCACTTAGTTCAAAAGCTAACCTTGTCCAGGTATGCCGTGACATTGTAGAAGGCAAACGTATTGTGGCAATGATAGCACCGTCATGGGAGGGTCAGTTCGGACCTGATATTACTGTTGCAAGTTGGAGAAAGGTTCTTAAAGAAGCCGGTTTTGATGATTTGGTCGAGGTTGCTCTCGGCGGTGATATGACTGCGTATTCTGAAGCTGCTGAATGGAGCGAGGCGTATAAGAAAGGTCAAAAGAAAACTACATCATGTTGTCCTGCATTTGTAAATATGATAGAAAAGCACTTCCCTGCTCTTAAAGAAGCAATGTCGGAAACAGTGTCACCTATGTGCGGTGTTTCAAGAATGCTGAAAGCTCTTGATCCGGAGGTTAAGACTGTTTTCATAGGCCCATGTATTGCTAAAAAGAGTGAAGTAAACAGTCATAGAATAGAAGGAAATGCAGATTATGCTCTTACGTTCGGAGAGATTCGTGCTATTATAAGAGCAAAGGGGCTGACGCTGAATCCTGTCCCAAATGAACAGCAGGACGGCAGCATATTTGGTAAGCGTTTTGGCAATCAGGGCGGAGTAACTGAAGCTGTTTTAGAATGTATGAAAGAACAGGGCGTAGATGATAATGTGAATGTACACAAATGTGATGGTGCGGCTGAATGTAAAAAGGCACTTACTCTTCTGAAAATGGGCAGATTGCCTGCTGATTTTGTTGAGGGTATGGTTTGTGTAGGCGGATGTGTTGGAGGTCCGAGCCGTCACAGCGATCCTGTGAATATCCGCAAGGACAGAGAAAAGCTTCTTTCAGAGGCAGATGAAAGAAACGTTGAGGAAAACCTGAAACGTACCGGTGCAATTGATATTGATATGAAGCGCTGAATATAGCTTAATATAAAAAAGAAGAACCAATGTTTTCTAACAGAATTGCATAAGTTCTTCTTTTTTTATACTTTATTATAAATTACAGAGACATCTGACCTACATCAGGCAGATCTTTTGCAATTCCACCGGCTGCCGGAATGTTTTTGGCACGATACTTTTTCAGTGAATCCGACTTAGCATCATCTACCACAAGCACTTCTGCTACCTTTTGCTTAGGTTTAAGATTCATTACTTGTACACCCTGTGTGTCACGTGTGGACTTCTGGGCAATAAGAGCGGTATTTACAAGCACTGCACGTCCTCCGTCTGAGCGAATTAAAACATCGCATTCATCTGGGAGTTCCAGCACTGCTGCAAGAGGTGATTTATCGCTGAATGCTTTGGAGAGTTTTCTGCGGTTGGTTTTTGTTTCATAGGTGTTTACAGCTACCTTGGCAGCTTTGCCGTTTTCAAATACAAACAAAAGTTGTCCGCTGTAATCATGGGTAACTATCATATGTGTGACATATTCTCCATCATCAAACTGGAGTTTGGCAGGTATATAATCACCCATTACACTTGCCTTACATACATCGAAATTGGAAAGCTTTGCTTTATACGCCTGCCTTAGATTTGTAAGGAAAATGATCTCTGCACGATTAGTTGTTTCGATATGACGGCAAACTACATCGTTTTCTTTAAGCTTTTGTTCAGCATTCATTCTGAGCGATGCAGGTGTTATTTTCTTGAAATATCCGTCCTTTGTAAGGAAAATGTGCATCGGGTCGTTTGAAATATCTACGTCTGTATTTACATCAATTATTTCATCTGCATGGAAGAAGAGGGTACGTCTGGGCTGACCGTATTTTTTAGCAGTATCTTTAAGCTCTTTTGCGATAATACTGCGTATCTTTTTAGGACTATCAAGAGTCTCTTCCATGTCTGCAATTTCTGCTCTGAGACTATCGATCTCCTTGGTTCGATTGAGAATACACTCACGGTTAAGGTGTCGCAGCTTTATTTCTGCTACATACTCAGCCTGAATTTCATCAATTCCAAATCCTGTCATCAGGTTTGGTACAACATTTATCTCTTCTTCTGTTTCACGTACTATCCTGATAGCTTTGTCTATATCAATTAGTATCTTTTCAAGTCCTTCTAAAAGGTGCAGTTTTTCACGCTTCTTGTTAAGGTCAAAGAAAACTCTTCGTCTTACACATTCACATCTAAACGCTATCCATTCTTTAAGAATTTCTCTTACGCCCATAACCTTAGGCGTACCGCCGATAAGAATATTAAAGTTGCATGAATAGCTGTCCATAAGCGGTGTGAGCTTATAGAGCTTCTGCATTACCTTTTCAGGATCAGAACCTCGTTTAAGGTCAACTGCAATTTTTAAACCTCCCCTGTCGGTTTCATCACGTACATATGATATCTCCCGCAGCTTTCCGCTCTTTATATTTTCAATTATCTTATCTATAATAGCTTCTACAGTTGTACTGTACGGTATTTCCGTTATTTCTATACATCCGCCCTGTTTGTCGTAATTCCACTTAGCACGAACCTTAAAGCTGCCTCTTCCTGTTTCTACGACCTTTCGAAGCTCCTCCTCATTCATAAGCAGAAAACCGCCGCCAGGGAAATCCGGACCTTTTAAAGTAGTGAGAATATCGTGGTCGGGATTTTTCATAAGTGCAATGGTAGTTTCACATATTTCTGAAAGATTAAAAGGACATACTGCACTTGCCATTGATACAGCAATGCCAACATTTGCATTTACAAGTACAGATGGAAATGTTGCCGGAAAGAGTGTCGGTTCCATCATTGTATTATCATAGTTCGGCACGAAATCTACAGTTTCCTTGTCGATGTCACGGAAAAGTTCCTGACAAATTGGTTCAAGTTTTACCTCAGTATAACGGCTTGCTGCATATGCCATGTCACGGGAATAAGCCTTACCGAAATTGCCTTTTGAATCAACATAAGGATGCAGGAGAGCTTCATTTCCCCTTGCGAGTCTTACCATTGTTTCATAAATAGCACTGTCGCCGTGAGGATTAAGACGCATGGTCTGTCCTACAACATTTGCCGATTTAGTACGTGCTCCGTTTAAAAGTCCCATCTTGTACATTGTATATAAAAGCTTTCTGTGAGACGGTTTAAAGCCGTCTATTTCAGGCAGCGCACGTGAAATAATAACGCTCATAGCATATGGCATATAGTTTTTTTCAAGAGTGTCAGTTATTTTTTCTTCGGCTACTATTCCCGCACCCTCTATATAGGCATTAGGAAGTGCTGTCACAGAATTTTTCTTTTCAGTCTGCTTTTTTTTCGCCAACTTAAAATCTCCTCTCTATATATCTATCTACATCACGCTTTTCTAAGCTTTACAGCAGCCCAGCCTTCTTTTTCTCTTGTATCAAGAACTTCAAAACCATGAGCCTTAACTGTTTCTACAACTTCATCTTTGCGTTCACTGATGATTCCAGATATAATGAGTATACCATTATCCTTTAGAAATTCAGGGAAAATCGGAGACATTGCTTTCAGTACATCTGCTACAATATTTGCACATATCACATCATATCCGCTACCTATTTCTTCAACAAGATCGTCATCTGTAAGAATATTTCCGCATCTTATGGTGTACTTGTCTGTAGGAAGATTATTTTTCTCAGCGTTTTCGCCGGCAATACGTGAAGCGTTTTCTTCAATATCAACTGCAAATGCAGTCTGTGCGCCGAGAAGCATTCCTCCGATAAAGAGAATACCGCTTCCGCAGCCAAGATCAAGAAGTCTTGTGCTCTCACTTATCTCCCCTTCCATAAGTTCAAGACAGAGTCTTGTTGTATGATGCTGACCGGTTCCGAAGCTGCTTGCCGGATCTATTTCCAGAATAGTCCTTCCCGCAGGACAATTTCCCTCTTCCCATGACGGCTTTATATAAAGCTTCTCTCCTACACAAAATGGCTTGAAGTACTGTTTCCAGTTATTAGCCCAATCTTCTTCACATATGCCTGACAGTTCTACTTCAAGTCTGCCGTAAATATTTTCTGTATCTTCGGATTTAAGACGTGCAAGCAGCTCTCTTATCATCTGTAGTGTTTCAACACCCTGAGAATCCTCCGGCAGGTATACAGTAACACAGCTTTCACAAGTTGAAAGTCCCATCAGATCTTCATCTATATAATCCCATTTGCCGTCCTTATTTTCAAGAAATTCATTGAAGTCCTCTGCGTCTTGTATTGAAAAGCCACGGATACCCAGATCCATAAGACAGCTTGTCAGCATATCAATTCCTGCTGTTGCCGTAAAAATATCAACCTTTGTCCAATTCATGGTTATTCTGCTCCTTTTCTTCCAAAGCTTTCTTTCTCTTGCGAACATTTTCCTCCTGAACACGTCTGCCGTCAGCGATAAGCAGCTTCAAAGCCGCTTCATCCTGCATTTCAAGTGCTGTTCTGTATTCTGACAAATGTGCGATAAGCAGTTCAAGATGATGCAGCAGCAGAAGCCTGTTATCCATAAAGAGTGATGCCCACATTGATTCATCCATTGTAGCAACTCTTGTCATATCCTGAAAACTGCCGCCTGAAAATGACACAGCATCATCCATGCAGTCGTCTTTTACATATGCACTTGATACTATGTGTGCCAATTGAGATGTATAGGCAATCATGTCATCATGTCTGTGAGGTGTTGTCAGCACGATCTTTCCAAAGCCCATTTCCTTTGCAAGAGCTGAAACCTTTTCTACCGCTTCGCTGCTTGTACCATAGGTTGGAGCTATGATAAAGTTTGCGCCGTCAAAGAGATCCGGTATACTTACGCCATATCCGCTCTTTTCACGTCCTGCCATTGGATGTGTGCCAACATAGTAGAGTCCTTCAATACGGCAGGCATTTGTAAATTCAAGTACCATCTGACCTTTTAGACCGCACATATCCATAAGTATCGAGCCTTTTTTCAGATAAGGCAGTGCCTGCTTCATGCATGGCTGTGCAGCACGCTGATGAAGACATACGATACATATATCATATATACCGTCCTCCATCCTGCCTATATCATCAATAACCCCTTCTTCCAGTGCAGTTTTTAGTATTGTTTCATCAATATCGCAGCCGTGTACGGTATAATTACATCTTTTTTTAAGGGTTTTGCAGACAGAGCCGCCAATAAGACCCATTCCAACTACCAGTATTTTCATAATAATTTTAGCCACTCACCTTTCATACAAAAAAATAAACGTTCCTATTTATTGTATCACAATTTTACAAATAGGTCAAGATGTTTTGAGAAATGGCCGTTTTCAGTCATAACGCATAAAATAAAATACAGAAGTAGTATTAAATATATAAAAATTTACATTATGACTTACAAATGTGCCTATATTCATTATGCATATATGATATAATATGTATAATTATAGTTATAGATTTTTTAATGATAAATAATAATACACTTTATACAAGGGGGTGGAGCATTATGATCATAGATCTTTTAAACTTTTCACGGTATTATCCGGGCACAGAAGCAAATATTCTCTTTCGTTTACAAGAAAAAGGTATAAGTGTTCCTTCGTTTTTTTGCATAACAAAGGACTTTACAGAGGATGAGCTTAACAATTATCTGCAAAATCACTACCAGCAAACAGAACTTTTTATTATGAGAGTTTCACTCTCCTTTGAGGATCACGAAAATCATGATCTTACATATCCGCATATGAAACCGCCTTACAGTATGAATGTTCCTAAGTCTGCACTTGAATATACGGCAAAAAAACTTTTTGACCAAACAAAGGAATTCATGAACAGCAACATTCCTCTTCCAGTTCAATCAGAGCATGGAAACATAACTGTACATATTATAATTCAGGAACATATATCGTCTGATATTTTCGGAAATCTTTATACAGCCTGCTACAATGGTCCTATAAACGAAACGATAATATATACTGCACATCCTGATAATGCAGATTATCGTAACAATGATGATTCATACTGTGTTTATTGTCATAATGATACAGATGGTATTCTTTTCGGTCATGAGCCGGAAGGAGCAGAAAAGGCAGATCCTTCACTTATAAAGAAACTGCTGAAAATTTCAGAAAGTATAAAGTATATCTTTAATAATATAACTGTGAATATTAAATTTGCGGCAAATCGCACAGAAAAGAAAATATACATTGTTTCTGTTGCCAAAATAGATGGATTGAAAATTTCAGATGATAAAAAAATAGTGCTTGATAATATAGGAATCAGCAATTATTATCCCGGTGTAGTTACGCCGCTGTACGCTTCTTCAGCTATGATAGTTTCCAGAAATATTATTTTAAACATGATAGAGCATACCGGGAATTACAAGGACTATCCTCAGAATATGACAGAGATAAACGAATACGTAAATGGCAGACTTTATATGAATACAAACAAGCTTGAACGTCTTAAAAAGGATCTCTATCTTAATACTGATATGGAGGAATTTATAAGACCGAGTCTGAAAAAATTTGTATCACAGCTTAAAGAATGCGGAAGTATTTCCGAATGGAGAAAAAAGAACAAGACAGCATCAAGAACTATCAGAATTCTGGAGGAAAATCTAAGACAGCGTGTGGATATGCGAAAGAAACTTGAATTTGCACTGGGTGAGCTTTTGGCAGGATCAAAAAGTACTCCTTGCGATGAAATACCGAAAGTATTTGAAAAGATCATATTATATCAATCAGAATGCTCATACGCAAACTATCTCAATACCCTGTATATAAAATTTAAGCAGAACAGTATGCTGCGTATGCGTCCTTCAGATAAAAAATATAAAGAGATTGAATCAGCTATTGCAGGAGCCTATCTGTACAGAAAGGATCTTCGCAGGTATAATTATCTGTTTATGAAACTTCTGAATGTTTATGGACTTCGACTGGGAACCGAATTTTCAGAAAAGGGACTGATTGAAAAGCCTGAGGATATTTTTATGCTGACACTTGATGAGCTGAATATTCGTAAGGTCGAAAATATAGATATATTAGTTCATATGCGTAAAAGAGAATTTGAATGGTATAGGAGTATGCCGGGGTTCTCTAAGCTTATATTCTTTGGAAAAGTTCAGAGTGCACCTTTGGGAAAAGTGGATTTAATTTACACTGTAAAAGACGAAAGTTATATCAGAGGCTGCGGTATTATCGGCGGAAAGGCAGAATATCATGCTGTTGTGTGCAAGGACAATGTCATACCTGAAAAACCGGACAGTTCTAAAATATATGTTATGGATAAATTTACAGAGTGCTGTGAAAATATTAAGGTAGGAGGTCTTATTGTATCAGAGCAGCCTACAATGTCAAATGTTTATCCAGATATTAAAAAGTATGACTTTCCTTTGATATGCGGTGCTGAACACGCACTTGATATTATTTGCGATGATGATATTGTTTCAATGGACGCAACTACCGGTGAAATATTCATAAGGCATATTCACTGATTTATTTCAATCAAAAAAGCTGCTGCACCTGTTAAAATTGGTACAGCAGCTTTGCTTTGTTAGAGCGTGTTCACATACTAATTGAACGCTACGAGTTTCTGTGCGATATCGTAGCCGTATATAGCTATCTTTCGTCCTACACTTCCGGGAAGCATAGTAAAACCGCTGAGTGTAAGAGTCCTCAGATAATAGTAAATATTCGGATCGTATTCTTTTACTTCAGCCCAGAGCTTGCGTCTCTTTTCAATGGCTTCGTCTGTGCCAATTTTCAGAAGATACACGCTGCATATCGTCATCATAATAGACAGAAATCTCAACTGATATATTTCAAGCTTTCTTGAAACGCTGCGACAGGCTCTCATATCAACATTTTTGAGTATATGTTCGGTTATGTATATCTGTTGATCAATGCGGCTTATATGAACGGATTCATTTACAGACTGATCTTCCCTGCCGATAAAATAATGATACAGGTCAAGGTCAAGGTAGCATATTTTCTTTACCAGATGAAGTGGCTGACAGGCGAAGATGTTGTCAACATAGAATGTATGTTCAGGCAGTACGACCTTTGCTTCTCTGAGTATTTCTGTTCGGAAGTATAAGGCGTGCATAATGAGATACTGAGAAGGTTTAAACATTCCCATATCACTCCATGAAGAGAGCTTTCCATGCTTGAAAATGTTTTCAAAGCTTGCTTTGTGGCTCTTTTCCGGTTCGTAGACATGGTCATAAATGTAATTTGCTATTACAAGATCAAGCGTTATGCCTCTCTTTTCCCAGCATCTCATATTTTTTATGAGCTTTCTGAGAGAATTTTCATCAAGCCAGTCATCTGAATCAACTACCTTGAAATATTTTCCTTTTGCCATTTTCAAACCGGTATTTACACCTGAACCGTGTCCTCCGTTTTCCTTGTCAACAGCACGTACTATCTGAGGATACATTTTTTCATAACGGTGTGCAATTTCACTTGTACCATCGGAAGAACCGTCATTGATAATTATAATTTCGGCATCTTCTCCTGCTGAAAGAAGAGACTCTATACAGCGTTCCATATAGCTTTCTGAATTATAGCATGGAACAGCAAATGTTATAAGCTTCATATTTATATGCTCCTTTATAATTTAGCTCATATTTTTATTTTAACTGACATCAGCA
>ERZ791837.2139-NODE-2139-length-11476-cov-2.941686_pt1 | contig 11476 bp, 13 predicted proteins | sample MGYA00510292_ERZ791837 | MGnify/ENA primary metagenome ERZ791837 (study PRJEB30046, sample SAMN00715259) | human gut metagenome | study: EMG produced TPA metagenomics assembly of the A metagenome-wide association study of gut microbiota in type 2...
CCGGCGGGCTGCGGGGCTGTTTCGTTGGAGGGGGGCTATCTTTTCTTCGCCCGGGCCAGCCGGAAGCCGAACACGATGCCGCTCACGCCGCCCACAATGTGGGTCAGGTGGGACACGTTGTCGGTTTTGGTCAGGCCGTCGGCGATCTCGCTGCCTAAGTACAGGGCCACCACCAGCAGCATGGTCAGAGGAATGCCGCCCTTCTTCATCTCCGTGAACGAGGACAGGACGATCATCATGAACACCACGCCGCTGGCCCCCAGCAGGGCCGAGCGGGGGAACAGCAGGAACTGCACCAGCCCCGTGGCAAGGGCGGTGATAACGATGGTCAGCAGCAGATTGCGGCTGCCGTACTTCTCCTCCAGCCCCGGCCCTACCAGCAGCAGAAGCAGCATATTGCCCATATAGTGGCTGTAGCCCGAGTGGCCCAGAACGTGGGTGAAAAAGCGCACATAGGTCAAAGGGTCCGTCAGCGGGGCCCGGTATACGCAGAACAGCCGGGCCGTGGAGGCCCCGCCGGTGGCGGAATCCAGCACCAGCACCAGCAGGCTGATCAGGGCAAAGCTCAGCACTACCGGCGCGTTGAATCGGATGGCAAATCGTTTCACAAAAAAACCTCTTTCCAAATGTTCTGACTTCGATTATAATAAACGAATGGACTTTTGTAAACAAGGAGGCGCGTTTCGTGAAAAAACCGCTGAAAATCATCCTGCTGGTGCTGGCGGCTGTGCTGCTGGTGGTCATCAGCTATCTGGCGTATGTGCTCATTGACTATCATCGGCTGGGGGATATGGACCTGGAGGTAGACCGCCAGGTGTCCCAGCCTGCTCAGACCGGATGTGAATACCATCTGCTGTCCTACAACATTGGCTTCGGCGCCTATGAGCCGGACTACGGCTTTTTCATGGACGGCGGAACGGAATCCTGGGCCTGGTCCCAGGAGCGCCTGACGGCCAACGTAGGGAACATCGGAGCCTTCCTGGCCCAGCAGGACGCAGACTTCTATCTCATCCAGGAGGTGGACCGGGACTCCACCCGCAGCTATCATGTGGACGAGGCCGCCCTGCTGCGGGAGGCCCTGCCGGAGTATGACGGGACCTGGGCCCAGAACTACGACTCCCCCTTCCTGATGTATCCCCTGCGCCACCCCCACGGGGCGTCGGTGTCGGGGCTGATGACCCTGTCGGCCATGACGGTGGACAGCGCCCGGCGGGTGGAGCTGCCCATCGAAAACAGCCTGATGAAGCTGGTGGATCTGGACCGGTGCTACAGCGTGCACCGGATCCCGGTGGCCGGCGGCGGTGAGCTGGTGCTGTATAACCTGCACCTGTCGGCCTACACCTCCGACGGCACCATCGCCATGGAGCAGCTGAAGCTGCTGCTGGAGGATATGCAGCGGGAGTACGACGCAGGCAACTGGTGCGTGGCCGGCGGCGACTTCAACAAGGACCTGCTGGGGGATTCCGCCGTCTATTTCGGCGAGGCGGACCAGGAGTACACCTGGGCCCAGCCCATTCCGGAGGACACCTTCGACGAGTTCAACGTGTCCCTGATCGCGCCGCTGGATGAGGGGAACCCTGTGCCCAGCTGCCGCAACGCCGACGGACCCTATCACCAGGGGCAGTATGTGCTGACGGTGGACGGGTTCCTGGTGTCCGACAACGTGACGGTGACCTCCAGCGACGTGGTGGACCTGGGCTTTGCCTATTCCGACCACAACCCCGTGGAAATGCGGTTCGTGCTGGAATAATAAGAACCGGCTCCCTGGACGCAAGGTCCGGGGAGCCGGTTAGTCTGTCCCAAAAGGGCTTTGCCCTTTTTGAGCAGGTTCAGTCTTTTTTGCCCCAGCGGGCCATATAGCGGAAGGCTGCGGGCCAGACGGCTCCGGCGAACAGCACCATGATGCCGTATCGCACGGCCCCGGCCACCCCGGCGCTGCCGAACAGGGCCAGCAGCGGACCCTTCAGCCCCGCCCGGATGCCCATCAGCAGGGCAAGGCCCAGCACCACCTTCAGCAGCTGCACCCACCAGACGGCCCGGGTGTCAAAGTGGATATACCGCCGGTCCAGCCACCAGGCGATGCCGAAGCCCACGGTGGCCCCCAGCAGCTTCCAGCCGTTTTCCTGCCCGTGGGCCAGGTTGGCCGCGTCCACGTCCGCCGGGAAGGGATAGACATACGCAAACACCAGATACGCGATGCCCACCAGCAGCATCCCGGCGATGAGGCCCGCCATCAGGCTGGGCTTGCGGTCGGCCTGGCGGATCAGGGGATACAGGGTCAGCACCATCACCCCGGCCACCGCAAAGGACACCCCCACGTCCAGGGGCGTGTGGACTCCCAGGTACAGCCGGGAGAAGGACACCAGCAGCAGCACCGCCACGCAGGCCCACCGGACCCAGGGCTGCCGGGTGGACCGGGCAATGCCGCCGAAGGTGGCCACGGCGTTCTGGGTGTGGCCGCTGGGGAAGGAGTAGCCCGTGGCCTGAGCCCGGGCGCTTTCCACAATGGTGAAGTCGGGGTCCCGGACCCAAGGCCGGGGAATCCGGAACAGCAGCTTCAGAAACTGGTTCACCACCGTGCCGAAAAAGCCCATCAGCAGCAGATAGTACCCCTCCTGCTTGCTGACGCACCAGAAGATCAGAATGGCCGCCACCATGAAAACGGTCTCCTCGCCCAGGTGGGTCACGGCGGAGAACACCGCGTCCCAGAACGGAGTGCGCACGCTCTCCAGCGCATATAACAGGTTCATATCCGTCCCTCCTTTTGGGGATTATTGTACCGTACTTTTCCTCCCGGCGCAAGAGGGAGCTTTCCGGCATATACTGAGGCAGAGGAGGGAGAGAGCCATGAGACGGGGAAATTGCGGCGCGGTCATCGGCGTGTGCGCCCTGGGCCTGGGGCTGGGGATCCTGATCGCCGCCATCTTCCCGGTGGGCGCGCTGATGTTCCTGGTGGCGTTTCTGCTGATCGCCTGCGGGATCATATGCTTGAAGGACGGGAGGTAATGTGCATGAAGATCGTGATCTGGAAGGCGCCCCGGTGTCTGCGGGGGCTGCTGCGGCGGATGTTCGGCATCCAGGAATAACCCGGCGTGTTCCCGCATAGCCTTGGGACAGTGAAAACAAGGAGAGGACGGGAAACGCATGGAACTGGAGCTGAAATTTGCGGAGCTGGCCTGCTGCGAGCCGGTAGGCGACCTGGTCACCACTCAGGAGGAGTCCATGGAGACGGCGATCCCGGAGTATTGCCCGGACATTGCCCGGATCGTGGATACCGTGGGGCAGCTGCGGCTGCGGGAGAAGCATCCGGCGGGCCAGCAGCTGACCATGGGCGGCAGCGTGGTGCTGACGGTGCTGTATACCTCGGAGGAGAGCGCGGGTTTGCGGAGCCTGTCGATGGAGGTGCCGTTTTCCTGCCAGGTGGAGGATAAGCGGCTGGCGGACTGCGACGCCGTGTGCGTCACCGGGCGGCTGCTGCTGGCGGAGGCTAAGGCCGTCACCGCCCGGAAGCTGTATCTGCGGGTGATGCCGGAGTTCACCGTGTCCGGCTATGCCCGGCGGCGGCAGCGGCTGTGCTGCGGCACGGAGGAGGATCCTGCCCTGCGGGTGCGGCGGCAGGAGGCGGAGCTGGAGCTGCTGACAGCGGTGGAGGAGCGGGAATTTTCCTTCGCCCAGGAGGTGGCGCCCGACGGCCCGCCGCCGGAGGATGTGCTGATGGAGCGCACCGCCGCCCGGGTGGAGGAGTGCCGCCGGGTGGGCAGCCGCCTGGTGCTGAAGGGCCAGGCGGAGGTGTGCGTGCTGTACCGGGGAGAAAACCAGGAGCTGGCGGCATACCGGACGGCGCTGCCCTTCTCCCAGCTGCTGGACGGGGTGGAGCTGCCGGAGGACGCCCAGGTGGAGGCCCGCATCCAGTGGGCCAGCAGCGAGATCCGGGTGCTGCGGACGGAAAACGGCCCGGCCTTCGGCATCACCGTGACGATATGCGCGGCGCTGTTGGTTCGCCGGAAGCAGCAGGTATCGTACATAGAGGACCTGTACAGCCTGCACCATGCGGCCCAGGTCCGGCGGCAGGAGACGCCGCTGCCGGTGGCCTGGCAGCGGGATATCCCCAGCCAGGAGGCGGTGCAGCAGCTGGAGTTCGGCCAGGGGAGACCCTTTGCCTATCTGACGGCGGCGGAATGCAGCGGCGTCAGCACGGTGCAGGAGGGCGGCGGCCCGGCCCTGCGGTGCACGGTGCGGCTGCGGGTGCTGTATCTGGACGAGAGCGGGACGCCGGTGTGCGCCGAGCGGTCGGCGGAGGTGACGGCCCCGGCGGCCTGGGAGCCGCAGACCGTCCGGGCCGCCTGCGGCCACGTATTTTTCCCGGTGGAAGGCCACTGCGCCGTTGCCGCCCGCACCGGCCTTGACCGAAATGCGTACTTTATCAATAAACATGAGGTTCCTCCTCTGTCAGTAAGGTTTTCGTAGTCTTTGTCCAGATTTCCGGATAGTTCTCCTGATAATAGTGCGCGCGGTCGGAATCCGGGGCTTTCCAGATCTCCTTTTTCCGAATTTCTTCGGAGATGGCCTTTTGCAGCCAGGCACGCTTCTTTGCGAATTTCTCCGGGTCGGACGCAAAATGCGCATAATCGAGCAGCTGGATGTTTCCCGCCGCCTGTTCCCGTAAAAACGCCTCATACGCGTCCGGAATATATTCCGCGCCGGTGATGCGGACGGGCTGCGCGGACACGAACTCGTTCGGAATCTCCGTCCTTTCATAGTTCCCTTCCTCGCAGGAATAAAGCCAGCCGGATTTTCCGGCGTAGAGCTTTTTCAGCGCGTCGGGGAACGGATCGTCGAAATACAGCTTGCCCTGCCGGGTATAGCCGTATGCGTATTCATAGTTCCGGATGAGATAAAACAGCGCCATGGCACGCAGGGACGTCAGGCAGACCTGCGTGGGCTTGTCAAAAAACGGGGACTTTCTCGGTTCGAGTATTTGCAGACCGCCTGTCGGCGAAGCGTGGTAATAGGTCATACCGGCCTCCCTTTTAAGAAAAAACCCCGAACGGGACTCGTTCGGGGTTTTTACAACAAAATTACTGTTCTGCGTAGACAGAGCACATCTTGCGATCCTTGCCCATACGCTCGAACTTGACCTTGCCGTCGATCAGAGCGAACAGCGTATCGTCCTTGCCGATACCAACGTTGTTGCCCGGATGAATGTGCGTGCCTCTCTGACGAACGAGGATGTTGCCAGCCAGAACGAACTGACCGTCAGCGCGCTTCGCGCCGAGTCTCTTCGATTCAGAATCACGGCCGTTCTTGGTGGAGCCGCCGCCTTTCTTATGTGCGAAGAACTGGAAACTGATATTAAGCATCGTTTTGCACCTCCAAAACTTCGATATAATCAGGATAGTCATCCCGCAGAGAACATAATGTGAGCATCATGCCGGAAAGAACCGCCTGTACGGCCTCTTCGCTTTCACACGCTGCGGGAAGGGTTAAGGTGATCCGGGCCTCGTCTTCATTCACCCTGGTTTTTGCGTGCTCGCCGAGTACATCGTTGATCGTGCACTCCGCAAGCTTGACGGCTGTGGAGACAGCTGCGCACACAACGTCGCCGCTTTCCTCTGCATAGCCGCTGTGGCCCGAACAGCAGAATCCGGTGATCCTGCCCTCGTGATCGAAAAATTCGACGCGCGTCATAAATTACAGCGCGATCTTTTCGATCTGCACCTTGGTGTACGGCTGTCTGTGGCCCTGGAGGGACTTGGAGTCCTTCTTCGGACGGTACTTGAAGACGCGGATCTTCTTGCCCTTGCCATTCTTCAGCACCTTAGCCTCAACCTTAGCACCTGCAACTGTGGGGGTACCGAACTTGGAGTCAGCACCGTCGACAACTGCCAGAACCTGATCGAAGGTGACGGTCTGCTCAGCCTCCGCCGCGAGCTTCTCGATGTAGATCACATCGCCCTCCTTGACGTTGTACTGCTTACCGCCGGTAACGATAATAGCCTGCATATTCGTTTGCACCTACCTTTTCTTTCGTAGACTCGCTCTTGAGGTGTGCCGGAGCAGCTTTTGACCTCTTTAATGCGGCTTATGGATTATACCAGAGATTTTTCTCCGTGTCAAATACTTTTTTGCGGAAAATCGCTTATTTTTCCGCCGCTTTGATCTTTTCCTCCGTATCCTCGCGGATGGCCTCACGCAGCTTCGTCAGATAGGGAGAAAACGCGACGGCGTCATAGGCGTATGTCCGGTTGAGGTCATATTCCAGCGGCTCCCACGAGCGGATATCGGACTCATTGTGCTGGATGACGGCTTCGAGCTTGTCCAGCGCCTTATAGAGCTTCGCTTCGTCTGTCTGCAGCGCGCCCATTTCGGTATACAGCGCGGCCAGCTCCGTATTATACGGGGCCGGAAGCGACGCGACCCAATCGAACAGCGCGGTATCCTCCTTCTTTTCGTCGCTTACGGACTTCAAAAACGTCGGGATATCGCCGGTAAAGCACTCGCCGAGATCGTGGATCAGGCACATTTTGATGACCTTGTCCATATCGAGCGCCGGGAATTCGTCCTTCATAAAGAATGCCATCAGCGCAAGCCGCCAGCTGTGCTCGGCGACGCTTTCGCGGCGGCCCCTGCTCGTCTCGCAGTGGCGCAGTTCGTCCTTGAGGCGCTCAGCAATATGTAACACATCCAGTAATGCACGCACTTTCATATCGATTTCTCCTTTTTGATTTATGACAGAACCAGTTCGATCGCTTCGCGGATATTGCGCACGCGCAGCAGCTCCATGCCGTTGGGCGCGGTGATATTCCCCGTCCCGTGGCGCGGGATGATGCAGGTTTTAAAGCCTGTGCGGGAGGCCTCGGACAGGCGCTGCTGCAAGCCCGTTACGGCGCGGATCTCGCCCGTCAGGCCAACCTCGCCGATGGCGGCGGTCGCCGGATCGATGGGCTTATCGCGGAAGCTGGACGCGGCGGCAAGCACAAGGGCCAGATCGGCGGCAGGCTCGTCCAGCTGCAAGCCGCCGATGACGTTCACATACGCATCCGACATCCCAAGATTCACGCCGCCGCGCTTTTCCAGCACGGCCAGCATGAGATTTGCCCGGTTAAAATCAAAGCCGTCCGCCGTGCGGCGGGGGACGTTGAAGTTCGTCCGCGCGACAAGCGCCTGAATTTCTGCCAGAACCGGGCGCGTACCCTCCATCACGCAGGCCACGCACGTACCGGGGGCATTTAATGGCCGTCCGGCCAGCAGCATTTCGGACGGATTCGGGACTTCGAGCAGTCCCCTGCCCTCCATTTCGAACACGCCGATCTCGTTTGTCGAGCCGAAGCGGTTCTTGGCCGCGCGCAGGATGCGGTAGCTGCTGGCGTGCTCGCCCTCGAAAAACAGCTCGCAGTCGACCATGTGCTCGAGCACCTTCGGCCCTGCGATCGCGCCCTCCTTATTGACATGGCCGACGACAAAGACGGTCACGCCGCTGCTCTTGGCCAGCTGCATGAGGGCCATCGTGCAGTCCTTGACCTGTGAAATGCTGCCGGGGGCAGAGGTATTCTCCGGGCTGTAGAGCGTCTGGATGGAGTCGGCAATGAGAATATCCGGCTGCACCTCGTCGACAGCGCTTAAAATCTCGGAAAGATCCGTCTCCGAGAGGATATATAATTCGTCCGACGCGACTTGCAGCCGGTCGGCACGCATTTTGATCTGCTTTTCCGATTCCTCGCCGGAGACATAGAGGATGCGGAGCGTTTTTCCCAGATACGCGCAGATTTGCAAAAGCAGCGTCGATTTGCCGATGCCGGGCGCGCCGCCCACTAAAATCAGCGACCCGCGCACGCCGCCGCCGCCCAGAACGCGGTCAAGCTCCTGCATACCGGTGGAGAAGCGGATCTCCTGCTCCCCTGTCACCTCTTTGAGCTTTTTCGGGACGGCACGCGCGATGCCTGCCCGGCCTGCCGCCTTCGCGGCAGGCGCTTTTTTGTCCTCAAACTCCACGATGGAGTTCCATGCCCCGCAGGCGGGGCACTGGCCCTGCCAGCGCGGCGTTTCGTTGCCGCATTGCTTGCAGACAAAAACGGTTTTAGATTTCATTCGGATGCTCCTCTGACAGCCACACGGACAGCGTTCCCGCGATCACGGCGGCCAGCTTTTTCTGATACTCCGGCTGCAAGAGCCGCTGTTCTTCCTCGTAATTGGATAAAAATCCGCATTCGACCAGCACGCCGGTGCAGCCGATATGCTCCATGAGATACACGCCGTCCGATTTTTTGCACTGACGGCGGAGGCCCAGGGCCAGATTGGCCTGCAGCTGCTCGGCCAGCGCCTGACTGCCGGGCGTTTTCGCGTAGAAGACCTGTGCGCCGTGGTACTTGCCCTCGGTGAAGAAGTTCTGGTGCACGCTCAGAAGCAGCGCATCCTCCGTCTGGTTCACCGTCTCGGTCCGGTTTTTGATGTCCGAAACTTTTTTCTCCGAGATCGTGCGGCAGCCGTCTGAATAGACAGCCGTATCCGTCTCGCGGATCATGCTGACCCGCACGCCGCACAGGCGCAGAAGGTCGCGCAGGCGCAGCGAAATATCCAGATTCAGCGCCGCCTCCGACGTGCCGGAAACGCCGGTCGCGCCGCCGTCCTCCCCGCCGTGCCCTGCGTCGAGCACGACGGTCGTTCCGCCGGGCTGCATGGCCGCCGTCTGCGCGCTTCGATGTGTCAGAACGGCGAAGACGCAGAAATACAGAATGGTCGCAAACAGCATGACCGGCATCATAATCTCTACCCATTTTTTCATATGATCACCCCATACAAGCGTATGAGGGACAAGAAAAGTATAGCATGGATTTTTCGGTTTGAAAAGGTCGATTATGCGTCCTGAAAGACAGGCTGTACGGCTTCGCCCCAAAACTGCGCCGCGGCTGCCTCTGCAAAACCACGCTCCTCCTGCGAAAATGGGCGGAACTGCGTGATAAGCAGGCGCTTTCCGCTGTGCTTCCAGCGGCCCGCTACGCTGCCGTGCAGCAGCACCGGCGGCATGACGATGCCGGACAGACTGAAAATGCCGCGCAGATACTCCGGCGGGAGAAATACGCTCTGCTTTTTCTCATAACCCAGCATCAGCGGGTCGAAGCCCGCCAGCAGCAGGCAGTCCGGAAGCGACTGTCCTGGTGCTCTTCCGGAATCCAGACTGAACAGCTGCTGTCCCTCGTATTCGGCTACCTCCACGGGAAGCCGGGCCAGCCGCTTTTTGATCTCCGCCTGCGAGGAACCGAAATAATAGGCTGCGTCCCGGATGGAGGCCGGGCCATAATTCGTGAAATACCGGCGCGTCTGTTCCAGCAGTGCGTCCTGCTCCTCCATCGGTGTGAATGCCGGACAGAGGCGGAACGCCTTTTCCTCGCTGACCGTGCCGCAGAGAAAGCCGCGCTCGCAGAGCTCGCGTATGCCGCCGCCCCAGGGATGGAATATGCTGCCCTCCTCCGCCTGCGTCATTCCGGCAGCGCGGCAGCGGGCTTTCAGGGCCTCGCGCGTCATTGGCCCTTGCGCAAGTGCATCGATGATCAGGTCCGAAAAGTATGCCTGCCGCTTCGGTGTAAGCGCCCAGTTCGGGCGCTGGTTCCAGAATGACGGAACAGTCCAGTCCCGACTCCGGTACCGGCAGCCAGTGTGCAGGAACAACGGAAGGTCGGCTTCTGCAAAGATGTGCATTGTGCCGCGGAGCGTCCAGCTCTTTACGAGGCTGTCTGCCGCGTGTGCTGTGTCATACGCTGCGCAGCGCAGCCGCATGGCGTGCAGTGCGTTGGAAAGGAACTGCGCCTGAAAGCCGTTCATAGCGCGGAGCACCTCCATCCGCTCCCCTGTGCGCAGCAGATATTGATTGGACAGGCGCGCAAGCACCAATTCATTTCGCTCCATACATTCTCCTTTTGATATGCGCAGCCCCCGGCGCTTTTTTAGCAGACCGGGGGCCGGTATGTCATGATTTGATCGTCAGATAATGCGCCGCCCGCAAAGGAAGCGGGTCTTGTAATACGATTCGTCAAGCGAGTTGACGCGGACGCCCGTGGACGGCGTGGAGGCGTGGACGAAGTTGCCGCCGCCGATGTAGAGCGCGGCGTGCCAGATGTTGTACACGCTGCTGCCGAAGAGCAGGATGTCGCCGGCCTGCAGGTCGTTGAGATCCACGTCCACGCCGTTGTAGTACATGCTCTGCGCCACGCGGTTGAGCGAGTAGCCGTGCTGACCGTAGGAGTAGTACACGAGACCGGAGCAGTCAAAGCCGACATCGGGAGAGGTGCCGCCCCAGACGTAAGGCACGCCGAGATACTGCATCGCCGTATCGACGATCGCCTGCGCGGCGGAAGCGTTGTGCGAGAAGCTGGGCGCGGCGGGCGTTTCCGGCTCGGCCGGATTCTCAGCCGGGGTTTCGGGCTCCTGCGCGGGAGGCTCGATCGGCGTCACCTCGGTGGTGGTGTTTTCGGTAGTGTCCGGGGTCTGCGGCTCGGAGTAGATCGTGCCGTCATTGCCGGACACGGTCGCGGCGGAGATGGTGTAGGTCTTGGAGGTGCCGTTGAGCACGACATAGTCGCCGTAGATGTAGCCGGTGCTGCCGTTATACACGCATTCATACCAGGAGCCGCACACGCCGTTCACGCGGATGGGCGTGCCGGTCTCAAGCGTTTCGATCACGCTGCTGTAGGTGCTCGGGCCGCTGCGGAAGCAGATGCCGGAGCCGAGAACGGTGGCGTTGCTGTCGCCGGTCGCGGGAGGCGCAACATAGGTCTGCGAGGGAACTTCCTGCGCGGGCTGCTGCACGGTCTCCTGCGTGGTCTCCTGCGCCGGAGCCTTGTCCGGGACGGAATCCACGTTCTCCGCGGACGGGACCTCGTTGAAGAGCAGGTAGTAGGAAGCCATGTAGCCGGTCTTGCCGTTGTAGCTCACCTTGTACCAGCCGTAGCCGGCGTCGCCGAGAACGTAAACGGTCGCGCCCTGCGGGGCGGCGTCGATAACATTGCTGTTGAAGCTGCCGCTGTCCCGCAGGTTGACCTCGCCCGGCGTTGCGATGAACGCTTCGCCCGAAATGGCAAACGCGCTGCTCGTGAGCAGAGACGCCGCCAGAAGAAGCGTAACGATAACGGAAAGCAGTTTCTTGCAGTTTTTCATGATCCCCATACCTCATTTCCTGGTGCTGGTGCGCTGTTTCGGAGCTTAGTCCTTTGTCAGCGCTCGTTCGAGCCACACGCTCGCCACGTCCATGGCGGCGTACAGGCTGCCTTTTTCGGATTTCTTCACGATGCGGTCGCGGCTCTTGACCGTCGGGTCGGTGAGCTGCAGCTGGACGCTCACGCGGGTGGCGACCTTCAGCTCACCGGCGCTTTCCGCACCGGCAACCGGCTTGACCGGTTTCGTGTCCATGATCTGCATCATGATGATGTACTTGTCGGACATGCTGCCGTAATAGAGGATGTTGTCCTTGCGGCGGAGCGGG
>ERZ791837.2140-NODE-2140-length-11472-cov-2.749321_pt1 | contig 11472 bp, 7 predicted proteins | sample MGYA00510292_ERZ791837 | MGnify/ENA primary metagenome ERZ791837 (study PRJEB30046, sample SAMN00715259) | human gut metagenome | study: EMG produced TPA metagenomics assembly of the A metagenome-wide association study of gut microbiota in type 2...
GAAGGATAAAAAAATTAAGAGAGAGAAGAGATTATTAAAAAAATGACCGGAAAGCAGTGCTTCCGGTCATTTTTGCGTTTCAGCTCATGCAGAGCTTTTTTTGTTCCTGTTTTTATACTGTCGGGTCAGGTGCTTCCTCATCGCCGCCGTCACCGCCGCCGTCGGGGTTGGGAGGAGTAGGAGTGTTTTCGTTGTCAACGATCTCGCTGCCGGTTACCAGTTTTTGAATACTTGCCTTTTTCAGCATATCCTTAAACTTGTATCCCGGAGTAAATACAATTTTCACCCGACGAATCGTGTCGGAATCCACTGCCGCTTCCGTCTCCTGACTTTCGCTGCTGATGCCGGGACGGAATTGACCGAAATCACCCAGTTGTACGGAAATACCTTTGTTTAAGTTTATATTCAGCGTATCGATCAGTGCATCGAGTACAAACTTGACCGCTCCGCTGGGAACCATTCCCACTTTAGAAATCTCATCACACAAATCCTTGAAATTAACCGTATTGGTAATAAAATTCTGTGCTACATACTTTTCGGTTTTCTCTTTACCGAAACCAATCATTCTTTTTTTAACGACATACCTAAGTGCCATAATCTTTTTTGTTTTTTAATAGTTAGTAAATCTGTTTCTTTTGTTTTGTGATCACGATGCAAATGTATGTGTTTCCAAATGAACTGCCAAGCAAAAAACTCAAAGTGCGTTAATAAGTTTCTTCAACTAAAGAAATGGTCAGATGTTTTTTTGTTGTTCTCCTTTCATCTTTTTCCGATTGAAGATTGTCCTTTTCATATCATATCCATACCTTTGTAGATTCAAGAACCTAACGTGGCTCCGGTGGCTCAGGAGCCGGGATGTCCGGAGAACGACCGGCTAGGCGATGGAAAGGGAATGAAGAATATGAATAAAGAATTAACGGATGTAGTATAAATGATGACTTCCTGTTTATTAAGAATACACAGTTTACGCTTTTTCGATGGAGGCTTGCATGAGGTTCCTGTGGAAGAAGTGATGACGGTTGCGCTTATTGCGATATTCATCTTTGTTCCGTGCCTGTGGCTTGTCCGGTATTTAAAAGATAAGAGGCTGGACTCGGACGAGAAAGACAAGTTTATACAAATACATATTATCTCGACCATTGTCCTGACTATTGCGGGCGGTGTTTTTGCACGGATGTCCGGACTTGTCAATAAATGGATAGACGAACAGCCGTTGATTATCGCTGTTTACATCGCTTTGGCGCTTAGTTCTTTCGGTATCATTGTCGGAAAAATGATCGACTTTTGGGTGTATTGTCTCCGAAAGAAGATGTTTTAAGTATCTGTATATAGATGCTTGTTGCCTCTGCCCGAAGAAGGTTGGAAACAGGCTTATTCATCTAATGAGTTCAATTAGGGACATACGCTATATGCTTCAAATCATTTTCTTCGCATAAACCACCTGTTTTCCTGCTCCGTAGCGCATCAGTATCCCTTTTTCGATAAAAGCGCTCAGCTCTTTTAGTGCACGCTTTTTGTCGTGACCGGTCATATAGCAATAATCAGTACGAGTCATGCAAGGATATTTTTCAAGATGGGCGGTTATTAGTGCCAGACATTCCGCTTCGCTACGTCCGTTACCTTTGGGACGGGTGAGAGATTCGGTACGTTCCAATCTCATGTCATACCCTACTTCCCGTTTGAATTGTTTGGTCGGTAGATAGTTGATGTTTTTTAGTTTGATTGATTGTGCACGCACATCTTTCTTGTGCATTACGGGCGGTCCTTGCAGCGATACGGAGAAATAGCCGATCTCGCCTAATTCTACGATCCAGCCGTTAGCCAGTAAATCTTTTAATTCATTTTGAAAAGACTGCATTGCTCCTGCCAGCAAACTACGGCTGATTCCCGTAAATTTGTGCACGCGGTCCAGAAATTCGTCCTGACCGATAGTCCCTTTGGGAACAATGCGTGGATGAAGGGGTTGTTTTTCTCCTGTCTGCTTGATATCGGGAGTCTCGTAAAGGTCATACTGTGCGCTCATAACTTAAGTTATTTTGTTGTGTTATTAATGTTTCCGTTCCTATAAACTAAGGAATCCGGCTTAAATATTAATTCGTTCTACTACAGTTCCCCGTGCGGACCACTATAGTGGGACACAAGGGGAACTATAGTTCTTTTTTCGTACCACTATAGTGGTACGAAGAAAGATTTGCATACAAAGTTATTAATATTAAAGAGAAAAAGGTTAACCTTACGAGGTTTTTGCGTTAATTATTTATTTCCAGCCGCAATTCCTCTTGCATCACCTTGCTTTTCCCATCCTTTGTATATCGGTACGACAGCAGAAATACATTATAGGTATGACCGAAAGATTCCTCTACCTTGAATGTATTGGGGTATTTGGAGTCACCGTCTATCTGAGTTACCTCAATATCCTTGTACGGCTTTATCGTGACATGATTGTTTTCCTCCACTTGCAGTATGATGGCGGTTTTGTTGATGTGATCCACATTGCTTTCAAAAGACTCCGTCCCGGCTATCACGCGTACGCTGTTGTGGGTGAGTGGAAACATCTTCTTGTTACCTGCGGTTGCCATCCCGTCTGCCAGACCGGTCATTGAATAGTAAACGTTTTCGCCCTGCGTTGCATAATCGTTCTTGATGAGTATCTGATATAGAATGGTGTTTTTGCTTTCATTAATTTCGACGCCGGAGATATCCGTAGCTTTTAATCCAACGAAGTAGGTGGAATCCGGCGACAGTCCTTCGGGACGTATCTTAATCATGGTTCTGCCCGTCCGTTCGCCCGCATTGATCTGAATTTTGTAATCTACGATCTCATATTTGTCACTGGACAGGAATTTGGCATAGCAGGCTTCATCGACGTCGTAAAGAGACCGGTTGTAAAAATCCAGTGAAGTCAGGTCTTCTTCCAGCCCGATCACCATGTCTTGTTTCGGGGCATGGGTACCTCCGGTGCAGGCTGCGATATATCCTGTCGCCTCTTCTCCGGTAGGGGACAAAGTGACTACTTCTTCAAACGTGTTATAGTAGTCACTGCTGATCAGGGCCACTACATTCTTGTACATTTCCTTTTCAAACAGCGCGTCGTCATTGCATGACGAAAATGCTATCATAAGTGCGAGTATCGTTATAAAATCTCGTTTCATCTTCTTTTTTGTTATTTAGATTAATAACCCGGATTCTGGTCGAGAGAAGGCAGTCTCCTCATTTCGTTGCGTGGTATGGGCACCCAGACAGACCTTTTGTCAACCACCCTCGTCAGGAATGAGGAAGAACTTGGGATGACACGCTGGTAGTAAGTCTCTTTGGTTGCGCCGTCGGGATTCATTCCACGGATAGGTTCCTGCTCTGTTTCTTCATAAATACCCCAGCGGCGGACATCATAGAAACGTCGGTTTTCCCATAAAAACTCTACCATACGTTCGCGTTCTATCTGTTTCTGTACTTCCGGCGTACTGTTGAGTTGATTGGCTGTCAGCCCCGGCAGTCCGGCTCTGTAGCGGACTTGATTGAATGCTTTTTTAATTTCCTCTTTGTCCCTGCTCATGGTATAAGGCTGTCCGTCCAGTTCCACGGTATGGGGGCCGGTCAGGTTGTTGAGTGCCTCCGCATACGATAGCAGGATTTCCGCGTAGCGGATGATGGGATAGGCTTTCTGGATATGGCGGGCTCCGGTGCCGGTCCAGGCATCCATCGGATTATTGTACTTTTTGATTACGTATCCGGTGATGGGATAGTTGGGCGAGGTAGCTGTAACACCGCCACGACCGTCTTCATCCTGATAGTAGTACTTGGCTGTGTGGTTGTTGAGAGTCGAACTGGATAATGCCTGCCATACTGCCTCATTGAATCCTACAGACGCGTAGAACCGCATTTCACGATTGGCGTACATCTTATATACACCGGCGTTGAGGGGATAGCCGGAAAAGTTGCGCGGTTCGGAAGTGAAGCCTGTCTCCGAGTAATATCCGTCGGCGGCGGCTTCTTCTTTCGTACGGCCGTCGTCCATCAGATAGGCGTCTACCACTTTCTGAGTGACGCAGAAACGTCCCCATCCACCCATCGAGGGAGGGAAAGAACCTTTGCTGATGGTTTCGTTGAGGTACGTCGTGTTTCTTCCCCATATCAATTCCGGATTGATGGACGCTACGGCTTCGCCGGTAAAGATGTCCGAATAAGATTTGAAAGGGTCTATTCCGTCGGCTCCGTTCGGGTAGGCGTCATAGAAATTGGGGTCGGAAGTGACTCCGGCGGGAAGTTCCGGCGTGTTGTCGTCTTTTGCATACGTATAGAGCTTGTACGCTCCCATATCCATCACCCGTTTTGCGGCGGCGGCAGCTACTGCCCACCGGCTTTCGTCATATTGCTGGGAGACATAATGCACACCGTCGGTCTTGCGTTTCCAGTTGCCGAAATAGGAGCTGGCAACAGGCCCCCCGTTGAACAGCGGGCTGGCGTGTATCAGTCGCAGGCGGGCTACCAGGCCGAGTGCGGCTCCTTTGGTGGGGCGTCCGAAGTCCAGCGTAGAAACATCTTGAGGCGAGGGCAGCAGCCGTGCCGCTTTTTCGAACTCCTCACAAGTATAGTTCATTGTTTCGTCATAGGTGGCCCTGGGGCGGTCGTAGTATTCGATAGGTTCGTTGGTGTTCACTACTTCGTCTCCCAGCAAAATTGCCGGACCGTAATCGACCAAAAGATTGTAGTAGGCGAAGGCACGGATAAAACGTGTGTATCCTTCCAGTCTGAGCCGTTCCGAGTTTGTCAGGTCTTTCGGGCGGTCGAGGTTTTGCAGGATGCTGTTGCACTTACGGATGATTTTGTAGTATTTGCCCCATTGGTTCAGGTTAGGGGAGCCGTCTCCGAGGAAATCCTGTGTGATCTTTCCGTTGGCGAAATCCATGCCGTGATAGATATTGGCCGTTCCGCTTCCGGTCAGTCCGTTAAATCCTTCGTCGGTCGCCATCGGTCCCGGTGTGTACCCGTTACGGATGGTCTGTGCCTCATCCGGGAACATGGCTGCCGCTCCCCACATATACGCTTCCATATATCGGGCATTGGTGAAAACCGAGTCGATGTTGAATTCATCATCAAAGTAATTGTCTATGTTTAAGAAGTTGCTGCAGGACGTTACCAACATGACTGCCTGAACCAAGAAGAACGTTCTTGCTGTTTTTTTTATTAGGGATGTTTTCATTCTATCGGGTGATGTATTTATTAGAGATTGATATATAATTGCAGGGAATAGGTGGAAGGGATGGGATATACACGGCCGTTCCAGCGTGCCTGTTCCGGATCGAAGAGTTTCACTTTATCCCATACATAGAGGTTGTTACCTACGAATTGGATATCCAGTGAAGAAACACCAATGCGTCTCAGAAATGCTGCTGCAAGATGGTAGCTCAGGGTGATTTCCTGCAGGCGTATGTAGCGTGAATCGCCCTGCCAAAAGGTGGATAACTGGCTGTTGTTGCTGTTATTTCCATATTGCAGGCGGGGGAAACGCGCGTTCGGGTTTTCGGCAAGGGATGGGTCGATCCCGTGTGCGATGGCATAATCTTTGGGAATCCATCGGTTGGCCGGATTGGCTGCCAGGGTGAGTACATTTCCGGTATTACCTTCGAAGAAAGGCATATATCCCATTCCGTTGAGGCGGGTTTCGTCGTTCACCGTCGTTTTTTGACCTACATAGAAAAAAGAGGTCTTGCCGGTTCCCTTGAACAATACACCCAAAGTCAGATTCTTGTAGCGGATTTCTGCCCCCAGGCCGTACATCAGCAGCGGATAAGTGCTGTGTGTCAACGGCACCATGTCCAGCTTGTCCACCATACCGTCTCCATTGATATCCTTATATTTGATGTCACCGGGCATTACCTCCCCGAAAGTCTGCTTGGGACTGTATTTGATGTCATCTTCGTCCTTAAACAGTCCGACTGCCTGATATCCGCGGATGGAATTGTACGGGAAATTATTGTATTCCAGGTAAGGGTACTCCAGATAAGCCTGCTCCCAGTTCTGTACTTTATTTTTGGAGTACGTGAAATTACCCCGTAAGGTGAAGCCGAAATCGGGAGTGAAGTCCTGCGTGAAGCTGATGTTTCCGTCGGCACCGTAACTTTTCATTTTACCCACATTCGCGTATGGATTGGAGACCACTCCTACGAACTCGGGCACCTGTACGCGTTGCTGGAAAATACCGTTACGCTGATCATGGAAAATATCGACAACGAAATCGATCTTGTTATTAAACAACTTTCCTTCAATACCCACATTGGACTTGATGGCCTTTTCCCACGCCAGGTTATCGGCTCCGATACGTGTCTCGCCAATAATCTCGATGTCGGGAACGCCCCAAGCTGATCCGGTGCCCTCGTTCACTTTAGTAAGGTAAGGGAAGCGGACGTCGGTAATCCGGTCGTTACCTACCGAACCATACGAAGCTCTTATTTTAAGATAGTCGAGCCAGGGAAGCGCCTCTTGTATAAACTTGTAGCCGGTAGGCACCCAGCCCAATGCGACGGACGGGAAGAAACCGTATTGTCTGCCGGGCTGGAAGTTTTCGGAACCGGTGTATCCGAAGTTGACGTCCAGCAGGTAAGTATCCTTGTAGCCATAAGTAAACCGGCTGGATACTCCCTGATAGCGCAAGGGAATGGCCGATAAGTTGCTTGTGGCGTCGTCCGTGTCTTTGGAATCGCTGATGTAATAATAGACCAGTGCGGATGTCCGGTGATCTGTACCGAAGAGCCGGTCATAATTGAGCGTAGCCTCAAAGTGGTATTTGCGGTACTGGCGGGTGGACTTGCTGTACGAGGCTTTTTTCTCCTGTACGGTCTCCTGCATGATGAGTGAGCCGTCGCTTGCTCTGCCCAGCGCATTGTAGAGGGCCGGCTGCACGCTTCTCCGTTCATTGAAGTAGCTGTGGATATCGTATGCTCCCTGTACACGTAGTTTGAGCCCGTTGATCAATTCGGAAAAGTCCTGATTGATCGCCAAAGTCGATTTGCCTTTATACACTTCGTTGGCAGCCTTTCCCGTATGGTTGATCATGACATAAGGCGATGACAGCTCTCCGGCACCGCGTCCGGGCAGCATACCATTGGAGTATTGGGTGGGGATGGACAATGGTGTGAGTCGCGACTGTGCTCCCCATATATATTCGGTATTGGCTACGCCGGGTTGATTCAACTGGGAGAGGAATCCGTCCGAACCCAAATAAACTTTCGTTGATTTGGTCAGGTTCACGTCTAGATTGATACGGTAATTATAGGTGTTGTAGCTGACGTTCGAACTGTATATACTGTTCTTGTCTACCTTGTAGGCCGCACTTTCGTTTTTACCGCCCAAACTCAGAAAATAACGTGCCACATCGCTGCCGCCACGTCCGCTTACATAATAAGTATGACGCCAGAATGTTTTGTTGAGTATCTCATCCTGCCAGTTTACGTTGGGATAGAGATCGGGGTCGAGACCGTCGCGTATAATTCCCATTTCCGTATCGTCATACAAAGGTGTTTCGTTCCGCACCGCTCTGGCTTCGTTTGCTAACTGCGCATACTCATAAGCTCCCAGATATTTCGGCAGGCGATTGAGGACGGACAGTGTGGTGTTGAAACGTCCGGTAATCTGAATTTTGCCCGAAAGACCTTTCTTGGTGTTGACCAAGACGACTCCGTTGGCTCCCCTTACCCCGTACACGGCAGTTGCCGACGCGTCTTTCAGAATGGAGAAACTTTCGACATCGGCAGGGTCGATGGTGTTGAGGTCGCCTTCCAGACCGTCGATCAGTACAAGGGCACTGCTGTTGGCTCCGAACGTACCGATACCACGTACCCAAAAATCGGCGATATTCTGACCGGGTTCGCCGCTGCTCTGCAAGGAAATAACACCGGCTGCCCTGCCTCCCAGCAAGTTACTGATGGAAGGGGAGGGGGACTGGATATCTTTAGTGCTGACCGTTGTAATGGCACCTACCGAACTGATTTTCCGCTGAACGTTTCCCAGTGCGACGACAACTACTTCATCAAGGGAATTGTTGTCTTCAAGCAATGTGACCGTTAAATCGGTTTTGGGCTCGATGGCCACGTGCTCCGACGGCTTGAAACCGATAAAAGAAAATATCATTTTGTCTCCATAAACCACTTTCAGCTTGAAGTTACCGTCATTGTCGGTTGTGGTACCTTTGGAGGGCTTGTCTTTGATGTACACCGATACGCCGGGCATGGATAACTTGTCCTTATCCACGACTGTTCCGGAAATGGTAAATTCCTGAACTTGCTGCGCGAAGGTTGTTGCCGAAAGCAATAAGCAGAACGACATTAAGTATAAAATCTGTTTGATTTTCATTGTGAGTTTACTTTGTCATTCGATAACTAATTTGCGAATGCGTGCATTACCCCAGTCTGCAATGTAAATGTCCCCCTGTTCATTGACTGCCACTCCCCAGGGATTCTTGAATAAGGACTCTACCGGTCCTCCGTCCTTGTATCCGGCGACGCCGGGCTGTCCGGCAACTGTCGTGACGATATTGTCGGCAGATACCATGCGAATGCAATGGTTGCCATAGTCGGCTACAAACATATTGCCGTCGTTGTCAAACTTGATATCCTTGGGATAATTGAAGAGGGCATCTTCAATCGGACCGTCACGGAAAGCGCTGCCGCCGGGAGCATTGAGACGCTTAAATCCGCCTGTTCCATCCGGATCGCGGAGGTCGAGCACCGAAATCCCTTGTCTGTATGCGGTAGGGGCGTTGGAGTGAAGCGTTATATACAGAAGCCAGGGCTTCGCAGGATTAATCGCCTGTCCGTATTGTGATCCGCTGGGGCCTTGATGGATAATGTGTCCTTCGAATGTGTCGGGATCTATTTTAGCGATCTTTCCATCACGGTATCGTGTATATAGATAGCCGTCGTAAGGGCAGAAGGTGACGAAATTCTTGTATTTGTCGGCATCTACGATTGAGTTCAGATCCGACTGTGAGTATTTTATGTTACGCTGGCGGGGGTACCAGGCTTCACGCGGGTCGAAGGTAAACGTCACTTCTTTGACCGATTCGTGCGCGGCGGTCAGCATTCCGGTGGCACGGTCCACCGTTAAGCCGTTGGCATATAAGATACGGTTGGCAGCATCTGCTTCAATGAGAGGAGTCACAATGTTCTGCTGTTCGTTTATCCGGGCGATTCCAAATGTACCGCCGTCACGCCATGACATGAAAAGATTGCCTTCGGCATCCAGATCAAGATATTTGCCATATACCTGAGCGGTGGAGAGTGTTCCGGCAAGGAAGCTCGTTTCACCGTTTCCGGTGACCGTGCTGACCAATGCCTGTGTATGATAAGCATATGTTTCTTCGTAAGCGACAGAATCGGTGTCGACCACTACGGAGATACGGGGATTATCGCCCGGAAGGCGCGGTACAATGGCATAAATACGGCTTCCGCTTGATGAAACGACGGAGGCCCTGGCATTGTTGAAATATACTTTGATTTTACTCACGTCGGTGCCGAAGTTTTTTCCGTCCAGAAGAATTTTGTCACGTGCTCCGCCTTCTTTGGGATAGAAGGAGGTCAGTACAATCGGTTGATCGGATTGGTGTTTTTTTTCGGTGGGCTCACTGTAGCTTTCGCAACTTGATAAATAAAAGAAAGCTACCAGCCAGCAGGCTAGGGATAAGTAACGATTCATAAAGTAATAATTTAAAATTAAACGATTATCCGCATGTAGTTCGTCGGATATCTTGATATTACATGGCTTTGATGGCTGGAACTTTATAGTTTGATGGTGTAATCCAAACCTTTATCGGGGGCTACGATGAAGTTGGTAACTTCAAAATTGCAGTCGCCTCCTTTGATACCGTTTTCCAACTTCACAGAGATTGTATGCTGCGTATGTGGTTTCAATGTCATTTCGCGGAAATAGACCAAAGAAGGATCATGTGCGGTCTTTTTCAGTTTCAGTACCAGATCGGTAGCGTTCATGACAGAAAATGTCACTTCTTTTTCGGTGCGTTTCACTTCTTTTATGTCTACGCATTTTTCAAAGAAGGGACGGAGGATTTCTTCACGCCCGATCACCAGTTCGCGGTAATAAACGGCGGTGCGGCGATTGTCGAGTGCTTCACGGATACCTTCCGGAGAACGTTCTTTGACAAAGACAAACGTCATCGTGCGGTGTTCGCCTTTTGAAAAATCATAGTCTGTCTGGATAGGCTGGTGGATATCGGAAGTTCCTATCATGGTCAGATTCTTGTCCAGACACCATTGAATGGCTTCGGGCATGAAAAGACCACCATTGGCTACTTCAATGCCGTGCATGCAGCCGTCATTGTAGAGTTGTGTATGCTCAGGCCACCACAGGGTGGAGTCCGGCTGCTGGCGTGCCCAGCCCGGATGATTCCAGAAGATAAAGGCTCCTTGTTTTTTTGCCTCATTGAAAGCGTCTTTATATGCCTTTTGTTCCAATGGATTGGAGTCAGCCAGAAAAATGGCATTAAAGTGTCCGGGAGCCATCGGACGGGTAATCTCACTACCTCTGATTAAAAGTATCCCCAGCTTTTCAACCTGTTTCTGACAAAGATCGAACGAACGGTTATGATCTGCCACAACATCTTTTTTATGAGGACGATATTCGATGTGTTCTGTCAGAGAAATTGCATCCAGTCCTTCACGATAAGCCTCATCTACACGTACCGTAGGCCAAACCAAACCATCAGAGAAAACAGTGTGCATATGGAAATCACACTTCAAAGTAGTGTATCCATCTAAATCGGGAACCTGAATTTCATGCCGGCGTTGCGCCTGTACATTCATCAGGCAGGTTGCCAAAAGGAACGCACTTACTAATACTTTCTTTACTTTCATGTTATCTGTTTATTTTTATCATTAAAGTTACTATTACCAACCTGGGTTTTGAGGCAATAAAGCCGGATTTATCTGGGTAGCCGTCAACGGTATCGGACGCAAGTATTTCTTATCATCCCATTTACGTACCTGGCTAAAGCCAAATTCAATATATCCGTGGTCACCTTCGGACAAACGGTTGGTTTTACCAATTACCACATATTGCACGCCCTTAATCTTCTCACTGGCTGGCGGTTCTTTATCCACCACAGCTACGTCTTTTATACCATCACCGTTCAGGTCATACGCTTCGCCTTTCTGGGGAATGTAAATACCTTGCCATACATTTTCAATCAAGTCCCCCTGTTTCCAGCGCATGATATCATCATAGCGAACTCCTTCAAAAGCCAACTCCACACCACGTTCACGACGTACTTCCAGTACCCATTTATCCATTGTTTGATTTTTAAAGTAAGCGGCTACATACGGGTCATAGGTTACAGGGATCTTCCCTTCTACCCCGGCACGTTCTCGTAATGGTTTGATCGTAGCATTCCACACTGTTTCATCACATTCACCTAATTCCGCTTTCGCTTCTGCATAATTCAGCAATACTTCCGCATAACGG
>ERZ791837.2145-NODE-2145-length-11458-cov-2.801894_pt1 | contig 11458 bp, 8 predicted proteins | sample MGYA00510292_ERZ791837 | MGnify/ENA primary metagenome ERZ791837 (study PRJEB30046, sample SAMN00715259) | human gut metagenome | study: EMG produced TPA metagenomics assembly of the A metagenome-wide association study of gut microbiota in type 2...
TGCAAAAGATGGGCATCGAATACTATTGTTTCCACGACGTAGACCTTTGCGAAGAAGCCGCTACCATTGAAGAATATGAAGCAAACTTGAAAGCTATCGTTGCTTACGCAAAGCAAAAACAGGCAGAAACCGGCATCAAACTGCTGTGGGGTACTGCCAACGTATTCAGCCACGCACGTTATATGAACGGTGCCGCTACCAATCCCGATTTCGACGTTGTAGCCCGCGCCGCCGTTCAAATTAAGAACGCCATCGACGCTACAATCGAATTAGGCGGTTCAAACTATGTATTCTGGGGCGGACGCGAAGGTTATATGTCTTTGCTAAACACCGACCAGAAACGTGAAAAGGAACACCTTGCACAAATGTTGACTATCGCACGCGACTATGCCCGTGCACGTGGCTTCAAAGGCACGTTCCTGATTGAACCGAAACCGATGGAACCGACCAAGCATCAATATGATGTGGATACGGAAACTGTTATCGGCTTCCTGAAAGCTCACGGTTTGGATAAAGATTTCAAAGTGAATATTGAAGTAAACCACGCTACACTGGCAGGCCATACATTCGAACACGAACTTGCCGTTGCCGTAGATAACGGTATGTTGGGTTCTATCGACGCCAACCGTGGTGATTACCAGAACGGTTGGGATACAGACCAATTCCCTATCGACAACTACGAACTGACGCAAGCCATGATGCAAATCATCCGCAATGACGGTTTGGGTAACGGCGGTACTAACTTCGACGCTAAAACCCGCCGTAACTCTACCGACCTCGAAGATATCTTCATCGCTCACATTGCAGGTATGGATGCTATGGCACGTGCTTTGGAAAGCGCAGCCAAATTACTGGAAGAATCTCCTTATAAGAAAATGCTCGCTGACCGTTACGCTTCTTTCGACGGCGGTAAGGGTAAGGAATTTGAAGATGGCAAGCTGACTTTGGAAGATGTCGTGGCTTATGCGAAAGCTAACGGCGAACCGAAACAAACCAGCGGTAAGCAGGAATTGTATGAAGCAATCGTAAATATGTATTGTTAATATAATAAAGGCGGTAGGGTGATAGAGTGATAAGTGATATCACCCTATCACCTTTATCACTCTACCACTTATCTCTTTATCACTTTTTACTCATTTATCAACCTAATCTTTTTTATCATGAATGATGCTAACAAGGGTAGTAAACTCTACCTATATTCTATTACAACCGTTGCCATTCTGGGAGGCCTACTGTTCGGTTACGATACGGCGGTAATCTCGGGTGCGGAGAAAGGCTTGGAAGCTTTCTTCCTGATGGCTACGGATTTCCAATATGACAAGGTGATGCATGGTATCACTTCTTCCAGTGCACTTATCGGCTGTGTGATCGGTGGTGCTCTTTCCGGTTTCTTCGCTTCCCGCCTGGGACGACGCAATTCGTTGAGACTGGCATCCGTGCTGTTCTTCCTCTCTGCATTGGGTTCTTACTATCCTGAAGTTTTATTTTTCAACTACGGTGAGCCAAACATGGAATTGCTCATCGCATTCAATTTGTATCGTGTATTGGGCGGTATTGGTGTAGGTCTTGCCTCTGCCGTATGTCCGATGTATATCGCAGAAATTGCGCCTTCTAATATTCGTGGAACGTTGGTATCTTGTAACCAGTTTGCCATTATCTTCGGTATGTTGGTGGTTTATTTCGTTAACTTCCTGATTATGGGCGATCACACGAATCCTATTATTGATAAAAGCGCTGAAGGCATATTGTCTGTGAACGCTGCTTCGGATATGTGGAGCGTACAAACAGGCTGGCGTTATATGTTCGGTTCGGAAGCATTCCCGGCTGCATTATTCGGTTTCCTCCTTTTCTTTGTACCGAAGACTCCGCGTTATCTGGTGCTGATACATCAGGACGAAAAGGCATACTCTATCCTGGAGAAAGTGAATGGTGCAAGCAAAGCAAAAGAAATTCTGGCAGAAATCAAGGCTACTTCCAAGGAAAAGACAGAGAAACTGTTCTCTTACGGTGTGGCAGTTATCGTTATCGGTATTTTGCTTTCCGTATTCCAGCAGGCCATTGGTATCAATGCCGTACTCTACTATGCTCCGCGTATTTTTGAAAATGCAGGTGCTGAAGGTGGTGGTATGATGCAAACTGTCATCATGGGTGTTGTAAACATTGTATTTACTCTTGTAGCTATCTTTACTGTAGACCGTTTCGGACGCAAGCCGTTGCTGATTATCGGTTCTATCGGTATGGCAGTAGGTGCATTTGCAGTGGCAATGTGCGACAGCATGGGAATCAAGGGTATCGTTCCGGTTCTTTCCGTGATTGTATACGCAGCTTTCTTTATGATGTCATGGGGACCGATTTGCTGGGTATTGATTTCAGAAATCTTCCCGAATACCATCCGTGGCAAAGCCGTAGCTATTGCAGTAGCTTTCCAATGGATTTTCAACTATATCATATCCTCTACATTCCCGGCACTGTACGATTTCAGTCCGATGTTCGCATACAGCTTGTATGGCATCATCTGCATTGCAGCCGCCTTCTTCGTTTGGCGTTGGGTACCCGAAACGAAGGGTAAGACTCTGGAAGATATGAGTAAACTTTGGAGAAGAAACAAGTAAAATTCTCTCTCCTTTAAGATCTTATGAATGTAAAAAGGTGCAACTGAAACTATCGGTTGCACCTTTTCTTTTTTGATAAATATAAGTTCCGAATCTTTAATTGAACACGTATCGCAGGCCAATTTGAAGCTTCCAACATTCACTGTAATTCAGGTTTCGGGTGAAGCTTTCGGTAGGATAGTTACCGTCACTATCTTTGTACATAGAGAAAACAGGAGTATTTCTTTCACCCGTACCCTTATAGGTAAGGATGCGTCCACCGTTAGCGCCGGACATGTTCTTTGTTACGCCCCATTTGCTGTTCAGTAAGTTACCTATATTCAGGATATCCAGGCTGAGTTGCAGCGTATTCTTAGTTTTGCCAATCTTCACGAAGAAGTCGCGGCTCCAACGGAAATCAAAGCGGTGTATCCAAGGAGCACTTGCCGAATAAGCTTCGGCATATTCGCCTTTATGCTTCTTCAGATAAGGGTCTTGATTCACGAACTTCCAGAAAGCATCTGCATCTTCAGCACTCGTGAATTTGATTTCATCTTTCGTCTTCGGGATATAAATGAGGTCATTGGTCACACCGTCACCGTTCATGTCATTAGAGTACATAAAACAGTAGCTGCCGGATGAGTAACCACTGTAAAAGAGGCTGAAATTAGAAGTACTTCTTTTGTTTACGTGTACACGCCAGTTAATGGAAGCTATTACACGGTTGGGAGTAACGTAGCGTGAACGCATCAATCCTGAATTATTCGGACCGTTGATGGAAGGCATGTTTGTCCACGCAGAGTTGGCATCTGAACCGGGCATCCCACTGATTTCCTTGGATTCGGTGTGCGTGTAGGCGGCCATGATATTCACATTTTTCGCAGGTTCGGCAAATACGGTGATATTGCCTGTCCAGCCCCATCCTTTGGATGTATTGGTCAAGACGTTTGCACTGTTGATATTGGTGTGTTCCAAATAGTTTTCAGGATAGATGTAGCGCTTGTCTGGACCGTTGAAGCGCTGCCACGTATCTTCCGGACTCTTTATATTATAGTTAAATTGACGTACGGCATTGATATCTTTGGAGAACATACCCTCTAATGTAACGGTAAGAGGGAAGGAGGCGGGTATCTGATAATCCAGGGCAAGGGAGGTCTTCCACACTTGCGGCATTTTGAAATCAGGATCGATACCTACGATACCGCTTGGCAACACACCTTCTTCGGGAGTGATGGTAGTGGGAAGTCCTAATGTAGAAATCATTTGGTTTACGTCTATTATCATGTTACCTTTCAGTAACTCCAGACGCGGATCACGGTTTATAACTTTACCGTCCTTATATCGTGTGGTGATACTTACCAGATTCTGGATCATTCCGGAATTGGTTGGCATATTGGTAAAGAATACCAAAGGAATACGTCCTGTGAAAAATCCCGAACCACCACGCACTTTCAGGGTTTTATCATTGAATACATCCCAGGTAAAACCCAGACGTGGCGAGAATTGCAATTTACTGTCAGGCCATGCACCTGTATCGATGTGCATGCCGTTAAAATCCAAATCATAAATAGCCTGGTTGCGCATTAATTCGTTCAGGAAACTCAGGTTGTCCATACGTATGCCCGCAGTCAGTTTGAAGTTATCGCGAATGTTCCATTCATCTTGCAGATAGACGCCCAACTGGCCGAAATTCACATCAGCAGAAGGTTTTGTATTTCCGTTGTAGCCATAAGCCAAGGCGAAAGATTCGGGAGCAGCTCCATTTTTGAAATCCTCAAAGCTGGAGTATCGGTAATATCCTGTTCCGTTGCGCATGTAAGAGTTACTCGCCTTCTGGTGTTCGTAACTGATACCGGTTGTTAATTTATGGGTACCCAGGTAATAGGTGAAGTTGTCTACGATGGTCGTCACCGTATTCTTCACTTTATTATTGTAAGTAAACAATTCATAGCCGGCCGTCATATATGGTTCCAGAATCTGGTTACCCTCATTGTTATATCCGTACATGATGTCAATGAAAGGGAACAAGCCGGAATTTGTACCGCGTTCATCCGTCATATCACTGTAAGTAAATAGCAGCTGATTGGATATGGCAGATGTAAAACGGCTGTTTAATTCGGCAGTAACAGAGTTTACAATATTCTGCAAGGAATAGCAGGAATTAGCGTATGACATGGAATATTGGGAAACACGGTCATAAGCCAGGCGATATCCGGTATTTCCGGAACTTCCATTTGGAGCATTCCAGGTTTTGTTGTTTGTAAAGTTATAACGTACGCTCAATTTATTCCCTTTATCTATATTCCAGTCGATACGCCCCAATAGTTTCAGATTAGTGATATCGGCAGGAAAGTTAGTGAAAGAACCGGTGTCATAACCATATTTGTCTTTTAGTATCTGAGAGAATTCAACCATATCTGCTGCTGTGGCACGGGAGATGGTAGAGCTGTTAGGAGTTTCACCTTCTTGGGCAGCGCGCCATTTTACAACCTGCTGCGGACTCTTTTCATACTCTACATTTGCAAAGAAGAACAGCTTGTCTTTAATGATAGGACCACCCAATGTAGCACCGTAAACAGTCTTGGACTCTTCGGCACGCGCCCCGAAATCAGTATTGCCAATTTTGTTACCGCGCATCACTTCATTGTTGAAGTACATATAAGCGCTGCCTCTGTAAGCGTTTGTACCCGATTTCGTAATGGCATTAATGCCTGCACCGATAAAGTTTGCCTGACGCACATCGTATGGGGCAATCACAACCTGTACTTCATCAATGGCATCCAGTGAAATAGGATTTCCACCTCCGGGCAGATTAGAAGACAAGCCGAAGTTATTATTTAAGTTCGCGCCATCTACCGTGAACGTATTGGAACGTCCGTCGCGGCCTCCAAAATTGTTTCCTGACGCATACGGGGAAATGCGGGTAAAATCGCTGATACTACGGTTAATACTGGGCAATGTGGTGAGCTGCTCAGAAGAAATATTGGTAGTAGCTCCTGTCTTTTCAGCACTGAACTTTGACTTGCTGGCTGTAATGGTGATTTCTCCCAATAATTCCGAAGCTTCGTGCAGGGTTACATTCAAAGAATAAGTCTCACCTAGTTGCAGCTGGATGCCTGTATAGATTGCAGTCTGATAACCTACATATGATACCGTTACCTTGTAAGGACCACCGGAGCGCATGCCTTGCAGACTGAAACGTCCGTCTATATTGGTAACAGTACCGTAACTGGTTCCGGAAGGTTCGTGTACGGCTACAACCGTAGCACCGATGACAGCTTCTTCGTCAGCCACCACTTTACCACTCATTCCGGCAGTAGTTACCTGTGCCTTGAGCATTCCTGTAAGGGAAAGCAAAAGCACAAACAGGAATAACATCTTTTTAGCCATGATTTTTTTAATTTAAACAGGAATAAACTGAAAGTTGTAGAAAACGATGCAAAAGTATAAAAAAAGCAAAATACTCTTATTCCTAAAGTGTTAAATCCTCATTTCTTTTTTTGCAGAGTCACTTTCTCACAAAAATGTTTATTCCGGGAGACAATGTATAAGTTTAAACCGTACCTTTGCAGCGGATTTAACTTTTGGTATAAAAAAGAGACATTATGGACTCATTGAAAATCAACAAAGTACAGTTGCGTAATTTACAGATAGAAGACTACGAGCAACTGGCGCAATCATTCACCCGTGTATATACGGATGGAAGCGATGTGTTTTGGACACACAAACAAATTGAAAAACTCATCCGAATTTTCCCCGAAGGACAGATTGTAACCGTGGTAGACGAAAAAATTGTCGGCTGCGCACTTTCCATTATTGTGAATTACGATGATGTGAAGAACGATCATACTTATGCACAGGTGACGGGTAAAGAAACCTTCAATACCCATAACCCTAAAGGCAATATATTATATGGTATTGAAGTCTTTATTCATCCCCAATACCGTGGGCTCCGGCTGGCACGTCGTATGTACGAATACCGCAAGGAGCTTTGTGAAACTCTGAACCTGAAAGCTATTATGTTCGGTGGACGTATTCCCAACTATTATAAATACTCAGATCAGCTTCGCCCGAAAGAGTATATAGATAAGGTAAAGCAGAAAGAAATTTTCGACCCTGTATTGACCTTTCAGCTTTCCAATGATTTCCACGTACGCAAGGTAATGCGCAATTACTTGCCGAATGACGAGGAATCCAGGCATTATGCTTGTCTGTTGCAATGGGATAACATTTACTATCAGGAACCCACAGAAGAATATATTGCACCGAAAACCACCGTGCGCGTAGGATTGGTGCAGTGGCAGATGCGTAGTTATCAGACACTGGATGACCTGTTTGAACAGGTAGAATTCTTTGTGGATGCCGTATCCGATTATAAGAGTGACTTCATTCTTTTCCCCGAATACTTCAATGCCCCACTGATGGCAAAATTCAATAATGAAGGGGAGTCACAGGCCATTCGCGGACTGGCGGCTTATACAGAGGAGATTAGAGAACGATTTGTAAAGTTGGCTATCAGTTACAACATCAATATCATTACGGGTAGCATGCCGCTCATTAAAGAAGACGGACTTTTGTATAATGTCGGTTTCCTTTGTCGCCGCGATGGTAGTTTTGAGATGTATGAGAAGTTGCACGTCACACCCGATGAAATAAAAAGCTGGGGATTAAGTGGCGGAAAGGCTTTGCAGACATTCGATACGGACTGTGCTAAGATCGGCGTATTGATTTGCTATGATGTGGAATTTCCGGAATTATCCCGTATTATGGCAGACCAGGGTATGCAGATTTTATTCGTTCCTTTCCTGACGGATACGCAAAATGCTTACTCGCGTGTAAAGGTATGCGCCCATGCCCGTGCCATCGAAAATGAATGTTTCGTTGTCATTGCCGGTAGTGTAGGTAATCTTCCGCGTGTGCACAATATGGATATTCAGTATGCACAGTCAGGTGTATTTACTCCCTGCGACTTTGCATTTCCGACGGATGGGAAGCGTGCAGAAGCCACACCGAATACAGAAATGATACTGGTATCCGATGTGGATCTGGATTTATTGAATGAATTGCATACTTACGGCAGTGTACGCAATCTGAAAGACAGAAGAAGCGACTTGTATGAGGTGAGGATGAAGAAATAAAACAATCGGATTATTTATTCATTTTATTGAAACGTAGCCAGACAATATGTATTTCCGTATTATTGTACCAATAATAAATTCTACATAGAAGATGAGATAGAATAGACCTATATTTCTTGTCTTTTCCACGTTTTTCGAGCTGGCCAACAGTGGGCATTAATAAAATCTTGCACATCGCTTCATCTACATTCTTTGCAAAGGTGACAGCGAATTGTATTCCCAGATTTGCAGCATACCAATATACAGTCTTTTGAAATACGACAAGTGCCCGATTTGTCCAGATTACTTTAAGTTCAGCCATAAATTGAAAGCGGCTCTTACTTCTGCATCATCAGTAGCAATACCGCTGGCTTCTGACTGTTTTGATTCTTTTTCAAATTCCTCATCAGTATATTGGCAGGGTATAGGTTTGCCTATCAGAAAATTCTCTTTTTCAAGTTCTTCTGCAAATTCCCTGTCAAGATGTGTATATGCAAATTCTTTGGCACGTTGATAACGCTCCTCAAAGCTTTCCTCATCTTTATCGAGCATGCTGCTGATTTTAGACAATAGCACGGCATCGTCCATTTGTTCTATTCTGTCTTTTATGTGATTGCGCAAGGCATTCAGCATCGGACGGCTATAGTAAGTTGCAGCTGGCTCTTTTACTTTTCCCATAACATTACGTTTTGTACAAAGTTACACTTTAATGCCACAGTAACAAAAGAAATAAATCTTTTTATTTCTACTTTATCTCGAATCTCACCAGCATCGAATATTTCAGTTTTATCGTACGGAAAGCATCGTAAGCTTCTGACTGTGATGAACTCACATTGCTCTGAGCTGCAAAATACCGGGGATAACCTGCACTTTCCTGCGGTTCGACAATGCGGATGACATCTCCCAGGCGTTTGCCTAATGCTTCCACCAAATATCCTGCTTTCTTTTGTGCAGCTTTCAGTGCCTCTATCTTACCTTGTTGCCGATAAACCTGCATATCTTTATTCTTCAGTTCTCCGATGCGCATGTAGCTGATGCCTTTCGTATCGATAACCTTTAGAATCTCATCAATCTGACTAAAATCGGTCAACGTAATATCAAACCGTTTAGATACCAGGAATTCAAATCCGCGTTCACGCCAATAATCACCTACCTCTTGTGTACGGATGGCGTCTTCCGGAATCCCAATCTTTCGCAAGGCAGCTCTCAGATTTCTCTCTATTCCGATCAATGGCACTTTAGTCCGATAATTCTCCGGTTTGGACTTTCCGTCAAATTCCTCTTCCCAATATTCTTTAATCTCGATAAGATAATGAATCTCGTCGGGCACAAGAGTTATTTCCGAAGCTCCGGTAACTTCAATATACTTCGCATTATCAGCCTCCTGACTGAATGCAGTGCTGCAAACCAATAGAAATACGGCAAATAATAAAAATCTAGTTTTCATAATAGTATGTTCTTTTGAGAATTATACTTGCAATGATACAAAAAAAAGAGGATATTGTGATAATCATCTACTCTCATTTCAAGAATTCATACAAGAAATGTGATATCCTGAGATAACGGCAGAGTCTTTTTAGTTCTTATTTTTAATTGCCCATTCTTTTTCGATAGCTTGGCGAATCATTTCCAGATTATCCCAATTCCTGCCACCGGAAGCGTGCCAACGATTATTAGTAGGATTACAACGGCTATTATAAGCCATGTGCGGATTTCCGAAAATGACGACAACACGTACATGCCAACGCATACACATATCATCCGCTACAAATTGTCGCTTATTGCACAGAATTATTTTCCAGCGATTTTCCTTTGCCAGTCGCATCAATACATTTTGCTGTTCTTGCGGAGTAAGAGCTGTGTTGATGTAATGCAGTTTGAGTGTATTCTTCTTATTCCAATAAGTGATGTAAATGACCGCAACAGAGACGGCAGGAAACAATACGGAAAACCATAAAAACTCCGTTTCTATAATCTCCCCCTTGAGCCTTGCCATCAATGGCATTAGCAGTACGATAGCAGAAGCAAACAAAAGAATAAAAAGATTCTCTTTAGGATAATAATCCTTTTTCTCCTGATTCGTCAGTTATATCCGGCGGTTCTTTAGTGTTCGTTCTAGTAATTCCTGATTCATATCGGGTTCTTTGATTTACAAAGTTACGGATATGACAGGGAAAGGACAAATTTCAATCAGAAAAAGATTATAACTGGAACTTGTTTTTACCATGAACGAGGTAAACTGACGTTAATAAATAAACTACCAATGTTCTCTTAAAAAAACTTTTTCTTTTTTTCTACGCATTTCTTAATTAAATGATTTCTTTTAGAGGAATGAATTAAGTCCATAAAAAGATCTGAAATCTTAACATCTAAATAACTCATTAATAACCGCAAACAACGTTTTTAAAGAATAATCAGAACGTTTTTTAAGAACGTATCCAATGTTTATTAACAGCACAGAAATATACTTTCAATCCCAATTTAAATATATATCAACAAAAAAAAGGTGGCAAATCCTTGTGAGGAAATACCACCTTATCTTCTTTTTTGCCTATTATTATTCCAAAAACGAAACGTCTGAAATAACTATAATCGATTTAATTTGTTACCGAGTAAATCACCCATAGGTATCCGGCAGACAGCCTGCTTTAGATGAAACATTTGTCAAATTAATGCACCATCCAGAAGTGCTCCAAAAAGAAAGAATAACTTTTGCCATTTCACCAAGGGTTTAGGTTTATAATAAAACTTAGCTTAAAACGTCTACAAATATACGACATTGTAAAGGCAAAATCAAGTGTTTCAACCGATACTTTACCAGCTATCTTCCGATTTATTTTTCCCGATAAGTACCATCACCCGTTTTTTATAAAGGTCCGCTGCCAAGGCAATATTCTTTTCCGCATCGGGTGTTCCCATACCATACACCACAAAAGGAGTCTGCCATATCATTCCTGCATGTACAGCACCACACTGATAAGGACGCAAAAGTTCATCCACCGTGAAGCGGTTTCTTCCTCCGCTTCGGTACGCATCAAATTCGGAACCGGTAGTGGTGGCTACCAGTAAAGGCTTACCAGCTACTGCCGGAGTTTTTGCCAAATAGGTAAATATCCCGTCCTGCCATTTCTTTAATAAAGACGGTGCCGACATCCAATAAAATGGGAATTGATATATCACTGCATTGGCATGAGATATAATCCGGCTCCATGCATCCATATTAAGGATATTCTCATCCGGCATCTCATATAAATTGAAAATAGCCACATCATCCATTTCCTTTATGGCATCAAACAGGGCTTTATTGGCTTGTGAGTTTTCCATGTTGGGGTGTGCCAGAAGCACCACAACCTTTTTTAGATCTTTGTCCATACTATTATTTTTGATGTTTTGGTGAATAATCAATTACGACAGGCAAAAATAGTTTTTTTCTATTCAATAATATCTTTTCTCTAACTTTTTTGTAACTTTGCACCCTTAAAATAAGGAGGGTCGCTTTAGCACGTCTCAAAGTACCCCTTTAATCGTTAAATTGTAAATAGTTAAATTGCAAATAAGATGGGTAAGAAGTTTGCCGAATATTCGCAGTTCGACCTCTCAAAGGTAAACGCGGAAGTGTTGAAGAAATGGGACGAGAACCAGGTTTTCGCCAAGAGTATGACAGAACGTGAAGGCTGTCCTTCTTTCGTTTTTTATGAAGGACCGCCCTCTGCCAACGGTATGCCGGGCATTCACCACGTAATGGCTCCC
>ERZ791837.2152-NODE-2152-length-11426-cov-3.327939_pt1 | contig 11426 bp, 9 predicted proteins | sample MGYA00510292_ERZ791837 | MGnify/ENA primary metagenome ERZ791837 (study PRJEB30046, sample SAMN00715259) | human gut metagenome | study: EMG produced TPA metagenomics assembly of the A metagenome-wide association study of gut microbiota in type 2...
TTGCCCTTGCGGAATTCGTTGTATGCTACTGCGAGACGTCTAAGATTTTTTCGAGGTTCCAGTGTGCCGAGATATAGAAAATAATCTCTGTCTATACCTAACAAATTTTTTGTTTCATCAATGCGTACCTGATCTTCCACAGGATGGAAACGACTTTTGTCAACGCCGCAGGGAACGACTCTGAGCTTTTTCTCCCACTGCGGAAAATATTTCACTATTTCAGTGCGTGAAAACTCAGAATCCGTAACTATAAGATCAGCTCTTTTCATGGAACGTTTCAGACCTGTTTCTAACATATACCTTGTGCGTCCACGGACAGTCTCCGGAAAAGTTTTATACACCATATCATGAACAGTAACAATGGTCTTTCCGCTTACCTTAGGTGGTACGATATAATTGAAGAAATGGGTCAGATCAGCATCACTGCCGAAGAATTTATTGTATGGCAGCGGCAGAAAATTAGATACAAGTCTGTAAAGATAACCTGAAAACATTCCCTGACGGATCTCTGCACGGGAATCCTCATACATTTTAAGTCTCTTACGTTTTTCTCCTCCGTCACCTGTAGCGAAGAACTGCATGACATACTGCTCTTCCGGGTGCAGTGCCATCAGAGCTTGTATCTGCCCTGCCTGACAATAGCCTATGCCTGTCATTTTTTCACTGATAAGAGGCAGTGCGTCAAATGCGATTTTCATGTTTTCCTCCGAATAATAACGTGCTTACTTCTCAGCAGCAACGATTTCCATGTCGTTTTTCACCATTCTTTCAACAAGCTGTGAGAAAGAGATTTCCCTCTTCCAGCCGAGAGCAGCCTCTGCCTTTGCAGGATTGCCAAGCAGAACGTCTACTTCAGCAGGACGGAAGAATTTTGGGTTTACTTTGACAATTGTCTGACCTGTAGCCTTGTAGATGCCGATCTCGTCTACGCCGCTGCCCTGCCACTGAATTTCAATGCCAACATGAGAAAATGCAGTTTCTACAAATTCTCTTACAGTTCTTGTTTCGCCTGTTGCAATAACGTAATCATCCGGAGTATCCTGCTGTAGCATGAGCCACATTGCACGTACATAATCCTTGGAGTGACCCCAGTCACGCTTTGAATCCATGTTTCCAAGTTCAAGATAATCTTGCTTTCCTGTCTTGATACGTGCAACAGCGTCTGTGATCTTTCTTGTTACAAATTCAAGACCTCTTCTTTCCGATTCATGGTTGAAAAGAATACCGGAGCAGGCAAAAAGACCGTAGCTTTCACGGTAATTCTTAGTGATCCAGTGACCGTAAAGCTTGGCAACACCATATGGGCTTCTCGGATAAAACGGTGTTTTTTCAGTCTGCGGCATTTCCTGAACAAGACCGAACATTTCAGAGGTAGACGCCTGATAGAAGCGTGCGTCAGGTTTTACTATACGAATAGCCTCCAGAAGTTTTGTAACACCCATAGCGTCTATTTCAGCAGTTGCAATAGGCTGTTCCCAGCTTGTGGCAACAAACGACTGTGCGGCAAGATTATATACCTCGTCAGCCTGTGAGATCTGCATTGCTGTGATGAGAGATATTTCATCTGTCATATCAGCATAAATAAAGTGTATCTTATCCTTTAAATGCTCTGCATTGCCGTAGTCAAGAACGCTCTTACGGCGCATGATTCCGTAAACTTCGTAGCCTTTTTCAAGAAGCAGCTCTGCAAGATATGAGCCGTCCTGTCCTGTGATACCTGTAATAAGTGCGTGTTTAGCCATTGTGATTACTTCCTTTCTGTATAACGGCGGTACTTTATAAAAGCGCCGAACGATTGCATATTTTCAGGTTTTCTATAACCTTTTTAACGTCCTGTGTGTGATCCTTGGCACAAATGAGAATTGCGTCATCGGTATCCACAACGATAAGATTTTCCACACCCACTGCTGCGATAAGACGTTTTCCGCCGCAGATGGTGCTGTGTTCCGTTCCTATTGTCACAACATCGCCCTCAACGTAATTGCCGAGTTCATTTGTGGAATTTATTCGCTCAACAGCCAGCCAGTTTCCGACGTCGTCCCAGCCGAAGCTTCCCGGAATAGTGTATATTTCCTCAGCCTTTTCCATAATGCCGAAGTCCACTGATTCGCTGGGGAGTTTTTCGTAGCCTTCTTCCAGTGCTGCATCAAATTCATCTGTGCCAAATGTTGCTGCAATCTCTGAAACACCTGCGAAAACTTCAGGCATGAACTTTTCCATATTAGCGAGAATGGTGTCAGTTCTCCATACGAACATTCCGCTGTTCCAGAGGTATTTTCTCGATGCAAGATAGATCTTGGCAGTGTCAATATCAGGTTTTTCAACAAATCGGCTTACCTGATAAACTCCCCTCATTCCAAGGGTGGTGTCACGCTCAAACTGAATATATCCATATCCTGTTTCGGGATATGTGGGTGTAATGCCTATAGTTACAAGTCTCTGTCCTGACTGTGCCACTGAAATTGCCTGACGGAGAGTATCAGCATACATTTCTTCGTATCGGATAAGATGGTCAGATGGGAGAACCAGCATTATAGATTCCTCACCGTACTTATTTTGTATAACTGCCGCTGCCAGTGCAATGCATGGGGCAGTATTTCTGCCGCATGGTTCTAAAAGAACGTTTTCCTTTGGAATATCCGGCAGCTGTTCTGCTACAAGGTCTGCATACATTTTATTTGTTACAATAAAAATATCGTCAGGCTCTGATATGCCTTTCAGCCTTGCAACTGTTTTCTGGATCATGGTTTCCTTATCTGCTGTAAGAGAAAGAAACTGTTTTGGGAGATGAGTTCTGCTTTTCGGCCAGAATCTTTCGCCCTTTCCGCCTGCCATGATAACTGCTGTAATTCTCATATTTACCTCACTTGTCCTCTTCGTTTTGTTTGAATATATTCTCAGCTGTCTGCTGTTCATGAAGTTTAGCTTCCTCATTGCTTTCACCAGGGAAGATCATGGTTTTTATAGTCATCATGATTATTCTCAGGTCAAGCAGCAGGGAATACTGCTCAATATACATCATATCCATTTTCAGTTTGTCATAGGGAGATGTATCATAAAGTCCTGTTACCTGTGCATAACCCGTAAGTCCTGCCTTTACACGCAGTCTGAAATCGAATTCGGGAATATCCTGTTCATATTTATGTGCAAGCTCAGGCCTTTCCGGTCTGGGTCCGACAACAGACATATCTCCCTTCAGGATGTTTAGAATTTGTGGGATTTCGTCAAGACGGCATTTTCGTAAGAATTTTCCTACTTTTGTTATGCGTGCATCATCCTCAGTAGCAAGCTGTGCACCGTTTTTTTCAGCATCGGGTATCATGCTGCGGAATTTATAAACGTAAAAAAGCTTGTCATCAAGGGTAAGTCTTTCCTGTTTGTAAAGGACTGTTCCGCCGTCCTCTATCTTTATAAGGAGCGCTATAACGAGACTGACAGGCAGGCAAAACACACCTATGATAAGTGAAAACAAAAGGTCAAATATTCTTTTGACCAGACGCTGTTCGGGTGACAGGCCCTTGTTTCTGCACAGGAGAAGCGGTGTATCAAAGAGCCTTATCTCTTCTGCACCCCTTATTATAATATCTGAAATTTTCGGCGCAACATACACACGAATTTTATTTGCAAAGCAATATTTAAGAATATCATTTCTTTGCTGTCCCGGCATATCACACAGAATAACGCCCTCGTAGCGGTCTATTGCCTCCTGCATTTCTTTCAGTGAATGGTCAGCGCTTACAGATTCGCATATCATATACTTATCGACTCTGCGGCTCATTTTAGCCACAAGTTCCGCCGCAGCTCTTTCGCCATATATTATAACAAGTTTCCTTGGGGGAAAAAGGGAGAAATAGAGCTTGTTTGTGACTATTATCCATACAGGAAGAATGGCAATATCTATGAGAGTAAGCAGGAACATGGGAATAGACTTTGCAAAGTCTCTTGCGATCAGGCTTATCTGGAAGTACGTTACCACATTTACGCAGAACATGGATAGTGACTGTGCATAGAAAGTATCAGTACGTCTTAGGTAGCCTGTTTTGAGGCCGCCGAATACGTTACTGAAAAGCAGTGTGAGTATGATATAAATAGCGATAATGACCCAGTTTCCTCTTCTGTAGAATGGAAGCATGATAGTATCGCTGTAACACTGATACCAGACGAAGCTGAAAGCAGCAGCAAAAATCGACAGCATAGCAGCAGCGGCAAAAAGGGAATACATCCTTTTATAAGAATCCCTGTCTTTGTTTCTGTATTTCGGCATAATAACATCTACCAGCCTTATTTTCAATAAATTTCTATCCAATTTTTGGTATAAGAGGATATATATAGATTATTATATCAAAGTAACAGAAGGGTGTCAAGACTTTTGAGGAGAAAGAAATAGAGGGTCAGATTGATTTAGGTCAAAAAACTTTTATTTATAAAAACAGTTTTATAAATCCCTTGACAAAATGTAAAAGTTTGCATATAATATATAGTAGGCAGAACCAGAGAGGTATTGCCTATGTAAAAACGTAGCAGTCAGAGTAGCTTTGGAGAAACGGTTCAGAGAGTATCGGGCAGGTGTGACGATATGCGTATCCTTAGTGAAGTGCGGCTGTCAGTTGGTGCGGGGAAAGCTTTTGCCGTGTATCCGTACTCGTCACGCCTGCGTTAAAGGTTTTGAGTTATAAATCAGAGTGGAACCGTGGCTTATAAGCCGCCTCTGGGTGAATGTTTTTTCTGCATCACCAGAGGCTTTTTTATTGTCGATGAAAGGCGGTGCTTTCTTGTTCCGTAAACTAAGGGAAGATATTGCTGTTGTTAAAGAGAAAGACCCTGCTGCAAGAAGCAGCTTTGAAATACTTCTCACCTATTCAGGGCTAAAAGCTGTACGAAGCTATCGTAAGGCACATTGGTTTTATAAGCACAAAATGTTCACTATTGCACGTATTATATCACAGCGTTCACGGCATAAAACAGGTATTGAGATACATCCTGGCGCTGAAATAGGCAAAGGTCTTTTTATTGACCACGGTATGGGCGTTGTTATAGGAGAAACTACTATAATAGGTGATAACTGTCTTTTGTATCAGGGGGTGACCCTTGGCGGTACAGGTAAGGATAAGGGCAAACGTCATCCTACACTTGGAAATAATGTAATGGTAGGTGCTGGAGCAAAGGTTCTGGGACCTATAGAAATAGGTGATAATGTAAAGGTTGCCGCAAATGCTGTTGTGCTGAAAGATATTCCAAAAAACTGTACGGCAGTTGGCGTTCCTGCACGTGTGGCAGTTCGTAACGGTGTTAAGGTAGAGCAGGATCTTGACCAGATCCATTACCCCGATCTTACGATGCAGGACATCACCGAACTGCGCTGCGGTATGAAGCAGCTTAAAACTGAGGTTGATTTCTTGGAGCATCAATACGAGCTGGAACATGAATGTCATAATAAAGAACAGGAATATAAATCCGAAAAATAAAGGAGAGTACAAAAATGAAGATCTATAACACCATGTCGAGAAAAATCGAAGAGCTTGTTCCTATGGAAGAAAATCATATGCGCATTTATGCCTGCGGGCCTACAGTGTATAACTATATTCATATAGGAAATGCCCGTCCTATCTGCGCATTTGACGTTCTTCGCCGTTACCTTAAATATAAAGGATATAAAGTAACATATGTTCAGAACTTTACCGACGTTGACGATAAGATCATTCGACGTGCCAATGAAGAGGGCATTCCGTCTATTGAGGTTTCTGAGAAATATATCGCTGAATATAAAAAAGATGCTCATGGACTTAATGTAATGGACGCAGATATTCATCCAAAGGTTACAGAGAGTATGGATCTTATTATTGATATTGTTAAAAAGCTTGTTGAATCAGGTCATGCATATGAAAAGAATGGCGATGTATATTTTCGTACACGATCATTCCCGGAGTACGGCAAGCTTTCCGGTCAGCCTATTGAAGAATTGCAGGCCGGTGCACGTATTGATGTAAATGATATAAAGGAGGATCCGCTTGACTTTGCCGTCTGGAAAAGTGCTAAACCCGGTGAACCGTACTGGGAATCACCGTGGGGACAGGGAAGACCCGGCTGGCATATTGAGTGTTCTGCTATGTCAAGCCATTACCTGGGAGAAACTCTCGATATTCACTGCGGCGGTCAGGATCTCATCTTTCCGCACCATGAAAACGAGATAGCTCAGAGTGAAGCTGCGTCAGGCAAACAGTTCTCACACTACTGGATGCACAACGGTTATATCAATATAGACAATAAGAAAATGTCCAAATCTCTTGGTAATTTCTTCACTGTACGTGAAGTGGCAGAGAAATACGGATACGAGGTTATCCGTTATATGATGGTTCAGGCTCATTATAGAAGCCCTATCAATTATTGTAAGGAACTGCTTGATGCCTGCAAGGCATCTCTTGAAAGACTCTATACTTGTCGTGATACTATCGACCGTGCAGCAGCTGCGGCAGCCAACGGTGAAGTTACAGCTGAGGCAAAGGAGATATTTGCAAAGAGAAGAACACAGTTCGAGGCTGCTATGGACGAAGATCTTAATACAGCTGATGCGGTTACAGCACTCTTTGAGTTGGCAAGAGATCTAAACAAAATGAGCGCAGACAGCATCGTTTCAAAGGAACAGCTTCTTGCAGGTGCTGAACTTTTTGATACAATGACAGAAGTTCTGGGTATTCTCTATAATCGCAAAAAGGCAGATGAAATACCTGAAGAAGTAAAAACTCTTGCAGAAAAGAGGGCAGAGGCAAGAAAGGCTAAAGATTTTACACTGGCTGATAAGCTCCGTGATGAAATCGCAGCTCTTGGCTGGCAGATAAAGGAAACAAGACAGGGAACCGAAATCACAAAGCTTTAAGGAGAAAATAAAATATGGGCGGACAGAACAGATCCGGATTAAAAAGAATGACCATTCTGGTGCTCATTATGGCTGCACTTAGTCTTACGCTGTTTTCATGCAGTACCTATTGCGGTCAGAACAGGTATCATTATTTAGATATGTCAGAGGCACAGCTCCGTCAGCTTGAAGAGCCGTCAAGTGACGCACCTGCGGCAGTTATTCATACTACAATGGGCGATATAACGGCGGTTCTTTATCCAGAGGAAGCCCCTGTTTATGTTGAACAGTTTACCAGACTTGCAAAAGAAGGCTACTATGACGGAACCTATGTATTTCAGGTACAGAAGGATGTTTATTTTTCTGCAGGAACTCCTGATAATACAGGAAAGCTGAATGGTTCTCTTGAAGCTTCTCCGCAGGAGAATGTTGCTGCTGAAACATCAGCAAATCTGTGGCCTTTTCGTGGAGCGCTCTGCGTTCCGCTGACAGGTCACGACAGAAGCTTCTGGCATAACCTTTTCGGAGATGCAGTTGACTACTGCGGAACACGTTTTCTGGTGTGCAATTCCATTGAGTTTGATGATGAGATAAAGGCAGGTCTTGAAGAGATAGACGAAGCTGCCAAGAACGTTACAGACGCATTTATGGAAAAAGGCGGCGTTCCGAATTACGCTCAGCAGATGACTGTTTTTGGTCAGGCTTATGGTGATGAAAGCTTTGAAACTATTGATAAGATCACCGCAGCAGCAGTAAAGGCAGCAGATCCAGAAAGTAAATATACCGCACCTGTCGATGATATTATCATAGAACAAATTGAGATAACAACCTGGGGTGAAGTATCGGCAATTGTCGATAAATCTGCTGAAAATGCAAATACGTAAAAAATACAGCGTGTTTTTTTGTTTATATTGGAATATAATAACAAATTAAGAAAATCCTCTTATTATAGCACTTTACAAATAATAAAAAGTGGTGTATAATAGAAGAGTTCAATCGTAAAATAGACTTAAGAATAGATATATAAATAATAAACAGATAGATTTTTGGAAAAAGTTGATCAAGAAAGAAACAAAAGCTAAGGCAACGCAGATAATATAGCTGTGCCTGACATGAAAGCAGATGCTTTTAATGAAGAGACAGAGCGGCAGTTCATTATTGCATATGAATAAAGAAAAGCAGGAATGTTTGCTGCTTACTTTAATATAGCGTCTGCTGCAACTAAGGAGAGAAAACGTTTTGGAGAAATATGTAATTCGTGGCGGACGGCGTCTGTCCGGTGAGATTGAAGTCAGTGGTGCGAAAAATGCGGCGGTGGCACTTATACCGGCTGTTCTGCTGTGTGATGAACCATGTGTTCTGGAGAATGTACCTGACATCAGCGATGTATCTATGAGCCTGCGCATCATGTATGAAATGGGTGCAAAGGTGGAGTATATTGACAAGACAACAGTGCGTATTTCCGCAGAGGGACTTAAAAACTTTTGTGTACCTTATGAAAGCGCACGCCGAATGAGGGCTTCCTATTATTTCTTGGGGGCACTTTTAGGCAGGTTTTCCAAGGCAAGGGTATCCATGCCGGGAGGATGTCCTTTAGGGGACAGACCTATTGACCAACATCTGAAAGCATTTTCCGCATTGGGCGCAAAATGCAATATCGAATACGGAATGGTTGACCTGTATGCCGATGAGCTGAAAGGCTCTCAGATCTACTTAGATGTTGTATCAGTAGGTGCAACTATGAACGCTTTGCTTGCGGCAGTTCGTGCGGAAGGTCTTACTGTTATTGAGAACGCTGCAAAAGAACCTCATATCGTAGACCTTGCAAATTTCCTCAATTCAATGGGTGCAGATATTATGGGTGCCGGTACTGATGTTATTAAAGTTCGTGGAGTTAAATATCTCCACGGAACTACTTATTCCGTAGTACCCGATCAGATAGAAGCCGGTACATTTATGGTTGCTGCTGCTGCTACAGGCGGCGATGTTATCATAAAGAACGTTATCCCGAAGCACTTAGAGCCTATTACATCAAAGCTCCGTAAGATCGGCGTAAATGTAGATGAGTATGATGACAGTATAAGAGTCTGGGTAGACGGTCCGCTGGTACGTACAAATATCAAGACAATGCCGCATCCTGGATTTCCTACAGATATGCAGCCACAGATGGCAACTCTTCTGACGCTTGCAGAAGGTACAAGCATCGTTACCGAGGGCGTTTGGGAACAGCGTTTCCGTTATGTGGATGAACTGAGAAGAATGGGCGCAGATATTTCCGTTGACGGAAAGGTCGCCGTAATTGAGGGTACGGGAAAACTTACCGGTGCACCGGTCAAAGCCTGTGACCTGAGAGCAGGAGCTGCACTTATTATTGCTGGATTGGCGGCAAAGGGTATTACTGAGATAGAGGATATATTCCACATTGAAAGAGGATATGGCGGACTGGTTGAAAAGCTGCGTCATGTAGGAGCTGATATTGAGAAGGTTTCAACTCCGGTTGCAACAATGCGTGAAGCTGTGTCGGGCTGAATATAATTAAAGTTAAAATAAAAAAAGTCTGCTGTGAAACTAATATCACAGCAGGCTTTTTTATAATATATGAACAATCTCTCTCTTAAAATTTACTCTCTTCTAATTTTTTCAAATTTAACCACTATAGAAAACATAGTAATTTGATTGACCTATATACTGTACTGCAAATCCCTTCTCTATTGGAACGTTTTTCAGCTCGTATATCAGGACTGTGTAAACCTTGTTTGTTTCGTAATTCACCGCAGCTCCCGATCCTAAGAAACTATTGATATTATCATAAGACGTTTCGGTATAATCGGTGCTGTAACTAATACCAGCCCACATTATACTGCGGAAATCAAAGAGATTTCCGTAAAGACTGTTGCCTGTTGAATTCGATTCATCAGAAGTTTTCGTATGATCTGTACTTTCAGTTAATGTGGTAGTATTGGCAGGATTTTCAGTTGTTTTAACCGAGATGGTAGCAGCTGTAGTTTCTGCCATAGTAGTCGTTAAAACATCAGCGGTTTTTTGTGACATGACAGTTCCTGTAAATGATATTTCTGTCTTTACGGTTTCTGCAATGCAGCCTGTTGTCACTGTTGCAAATGCAGGCATACCTCCGCTTTTCTTCATAGTCAAAGCCGTCTCAGAAGCCTGCGTGACAGGTTCTGTAATAGCAGTACTTGTGAGTGTATTTGCATTTTCACAGAAAGGCTGAGTTCCAACAAAATTGTCCGTTTTGTCATTGTTTAAAAGCCCCGGATTCAAAAGTGTAATTGCAAAAGCTGCTGCACAAGCCATAGCCGCTGTGCAAACTCCTATAGGAACTTTAAGCCTTATGTGCCACGGTGTACTTTCAGTTTTGGCAGGTTTAACATCAGGAGCCGCCGCAGATTTTGCTATAATCGCTTTGAGCATACGTTCCTTTGCGTCATCGCTTGGAGTAAGGCTTTCAAAAGCTTTTTTAATATCCTCATTTTTCATCTGCTCCACCTCCTAATTTTTTCTCCAGAAGTCCTCTGCCTCGCTTCAGCAGAGAACGTACACTTGATTCTTTTTTCCCCATTGCAGCTGCAATTTCTCTGCATGAATATTCCTCATAATAATAAAGATATATCGCCGTCTTATACTTGTCTGGCAGTGCAAGCACTGCATCAAGGACGGGACTTGTTTCACCTTCTTTTTCATAAGTTGACGGCAGCTCGTCGGTATTCTCTACCTCTTCACGTTTCTGTTTCGTCCAGCTCTTTAGATTATTCTTACAAATGTTCGATGCTGTGACTATCAGCCATGCACGTTCATGAGATGAATTTTCAAAGTTTTGAGTATCGCCCTTTTGCAGGAGCTTAAAAAAAGTTTCCTGAGCTGCGTCCTCCGCATCTGCGTTATTTTTCATAAATCCGTAGCATACTCTATATACAGCGTCTATATGCTGCCGGTATACTCTTTGGAAGTCCTCTTCATCGGACTTATCCTGAAGCAGCATATAGATTCCTCCTTCGCCACCATTTTAAGAAGTATCTCCATGTTACTTCTATAATATTTTACAATATTTTTGAGACGATTTTATGGAGGAACTGTAAATAAACTATGCAACGTGCCAGTGCCTCACGGCACATTCCTTTCTTTCTTTGTGACAGGTGTTTCTCTTTTCAACATTTTAGTTTTGTTCGCTCCGATACGGCGTCCCGTATCGCCCTTTAATGAGCTGCAAATTGCTTACTGCACCGATCTGCCCCTGCAGACCGTCCCTTCTGTGCAGTTTTCAACCCAAAATTATGAAAAAAGAAAACCTGACATAATGACTCACGGAATGTCAGTATCTCCGTTTAAAAGTCCCTTCAATTAGTATACAATTTTAGATGCCTGATTGTTGCATTTTTCATAGAAAAATTTTCTTTTGTAGGTTTGCACAAAAACTAAACGCAAATTTGTTTAATTTGCTAAAAATACGAGAATATTCGTAAAATGGAAAATCTTCTCAAAAAAGGGATTTTATTTTCTAACGGAATATGGTATAATATTTCTTATATTATATTAAAAAAGGAAGTCTTATATG
>ERZ791837.2163-NODE-2163-length-11396-cov-2.581342_pt1 | contig 11396 bp, 6 predicted proteins | sample MGYA00510292_ERZ791837 | MGnify/ENA primary metagenome ERZ791837 (study PRJEB30046, sample SAMN00715259) | human gut metagenome | study: EMG produced TPA metagenomics assembly of the A metagenome-wide association study of gut microbiota in type 2...
TAAGATATATGATGTATCATCACTTGACAGTAAATATGTGTGCGATAACAATAATGCTGTATTTGCGCTTGATGATGTGACCTTCTACACACCGGAATGGCCTGCAGATATAGACAGAGACAGTGTCATACTTAAGGTGGCAAGTCCTAAGGGTGATTATTATGCCGCAGATGTTTATAATACAGAAAGTGGAAATTATACATTTTATATATGGTCTGAGGATGTATGTAAGAAGGTTGTTGAAAATGAGTATTCACACAATGTATATTATATATCTGACAAAGGAACTGTTATATACGAAGAAACAGAAACTATCAATGACAATGGAAAGACAGGAAACAAGATGCTTTCTATGGCAGAGATAAAGAAAGATAAGTCAGATGCATCTGGTTACGTATGTGATGTCAGAACGATAGAAAGAAGTCTTAAGCAGTCATATGTATATAGTGATAAGAATACAATAATCGTTCTTAACGATGATGGCCGTCTGTATCAGTATGATTATGTTAAGAAGACAACAATAGAAGTTGATATGTATGTCGATGACGTAGCAGCATTGAGTGATACATCAGGTATGTATTCGTCAGGCGCAGAACATCTTAATACATCGGATGATGTGGAGTCATATATGTACAGTCTGTCGTCCGGTGAGAATTATTATGTTGAATTAAAAAATGTGAAAACAACTCTTCTTAGAGGTATTACAGGTACAAGCCTCACATATATTTATGATAAGAAAAATGATTATATATACTGGATAAGCAGCAAAAAAATATCTTATGCAAAGTTTAAAAATGATGAGATAACAGACATATCGAAGGCACAAAGTATAAAAAACAGGAAAGGAATGACTTCCTCTCCTGTTCCATCACATAATATAAAGTTCAATTAATCAGCCAGAATCACCAATTCAGCACCCGATGCAAAATCCTGTCCGCGCTGCTCGCTCAATGCTGTAAAACGGATATAGCGGGCTTTGACCGTTCTCTTGAATTTGAACCACTTCCAGTTCTCGGACAGCACCGGAGTGAAGGGAACGCCGGCCGAAAGGCTGTACCAGACATTGCCGTCTTCGCTGTAGGTGAGGTCGGTGCACTGCGGTTCGGAATCCTGATAGTAGATATGCCAGCGCAGGCCGGTCACGTCGTTGACTTCGCCCATGTCGATGGTGAAGTTGCCGCCGTTGCCCCACGAATAGGAAGCGCTGCTTGCATACCAGCAGTTGGCATCGAGCTTGCCGTCGAACATGGCCGCCTTCTGCGCGGCGGAGTCGCAGTTCCAAACACCGGTGGCGCCGCTCGTCGCAGTACCCTGACAGCAGGTGATCGTCCATGCCGAGGTCGGAGCGATCTTCGAGCCGTCGAGCGTCGTCGCGCCGATTTCGACATCCATCGAGACCTTCGTAACGAAGACATAATGTACGGAACCCTCCTTGACGGCATATCCGGCGTCTTCGATCGGGGCGATCTCGATCGGAATCAGGTAATAGCCCTTTTCGATCGAAGCCGGATCGACGTCGACCGCGATATTGGGCGAGAAGACCTGATTCTCGGTGCACTGAACCGGAGCGATCTTGACCAGCGACGGATCGAGCGGCTTGTAATTCGTGCCGTTCGCGTCGTTGTAAGCCTGCACGAGCGTATTGTTCACGTTCAGGGAAATCTGCATGTCATTCACCACGGGACGCGTGAAAGAGAGCGACACCTCGCCGCTGCGGGACGTATTGACGGAACCGTCTTCCTCGACGAGGAACGTGATGCCGGAAGAGTCGGCAGTCGAGAAGGCCACGTCGATAGGAGTCGTCCAGCCGCCGGCGGGATTGGCCGCCTGAATGGCCATGCGCATGTACTTGTAGGGCATCGACGAAGTGCCGTATTCGTACTCCATGTGATAGGCTCCGAAGCCGGCGCAGGCGCCCTGCGTGGGGTTGAACGTCGCCATGCCGATCAGCGACGGCATCTTGTTGCCTTCGCGGTCGGTGAAGGTCACGCCGCCGGTCTGCCAGTAGGCCTCGAAATTCTCGGTAAAGATATATTGTTCGGGACGCCAGTCGCCGATGGCGGCCTTGTTGAAACGGCCCTGAAGCGTCTCGTCGTACTGCGAGCCGGAAGCCTTGCTGGCTCCGTAGGCCTGCACGATACCGTAGTCGAAACACTGCGACACCGAAGGATGCACGCCGAAAGGCACGCCGTCGATCACCAGCAGGCGGCCGGTGCCCGAAGCCGGGCCGACCCACTTGCTCAGCTCCTTAACGAAGATGGTCATGTTGTCGTTGTATGTACGCAGGTCGGGATTGGGCTGATAGTAGACCGAAACACCGTCGACCAGCGGACCTCTGCCGCCCCATTCAGGCTCGTAGTCGAGGTCGATGCCGTCGTACTGATACTTGTCCATCGAGTCCTTGGCGTACGCCTTGGCATAGGAGGCCAAGCCTTCGGGAGTGACCTCTCCGTCCACGAGGAACTGTTCGGGGACCTCGTGCGCGAAGATCGTATAGATCACCTTCGTACCCATGACCTTCTGGACGAACTCCTTATCGGCCTTCTGCTGGGGCGTGAGCGTGTGCCACTGGCTCCAGATCGAGATGATGTCCATCGAGTCGGGGGCGCTGATCAGACGCGACTGGTAAGACGCGCCGACGGCCGTCCACGAACCGTACCAGCCGAAAGCCAGTTTGTGTTTGGTCTGCTTGTAGGCGCGGAGGTTCTGGTAATAGGCATTGTCGCGCAGGATGGGCGACTGCTGGTCCGGATGCTGGATGTTGATCCGCTCAGGCGTCGTCTCCTTCGTACAGGAGGCCACCGCGGCCGCCAGCACGAGACAAACTACTGCATGTTTCAATATATTTTTCATAGTTTACTCAGGTATAGTTTCAGGTTACTAATTCTTTTTGTCCCACCACAGCTTCGTGCCGCCGTTGTCAGGACCGCCGAGCAGTTTGACGGCCTCCTGCACGGCCGCACCGTTGTTGGAGTATTCCGACTGCGGGAAGACCATGCGGCGGATCTGCTTGTTGGTATCGACGCCGCTGCTCGGATAGTTGTAACGCACCGGGAAAAGCCGGGGATAACCCGTGCGGCGGAACTCGGACCACGCCTCGGTGCCGTTGGGGAACATGGCGATCCATTTCTGGGTGATGATGCGCTCAAGCTGCTCCTCTTCGGAAGCGCCGGCGTTCCATTTGATCGTAATCTTGCCCAAGGCCGAAATATTATACTTGGTATTGGCGGCCGAAACGTCGGTGAAGTCGGTCGGTTTGCTCGTTTCGTCGGCGGCATACCTTGCGGCGGCATCGGCGCTCAGGCCGTTTTCGAGGAACGACAGCTCGATACCCTTGTTATAGAACTCCTCGGCGGTACCGCCCATCTCGGCCGTCCAGCCGCGCATGGCTCCCTCGGCGCGCAGGAATGCGACTTCCGATGCCATCATCCAGCGCAGGGGCGAATCGGTGGATTTCTCCTGTACGTTGGGCGCGGACATGACCTTGTAATCATCCTGCTGGGGATTGGGCATTCCGTTGGCTACACCGCGGTATTCGCCCTTGTTGTCACCGTCGGTAACGGGCTGGAAATAAACCGGAAGACGCGGGTCGTTGTAACCGTTGAGGTAGGAGTCCATCGAAGCGCCCATGCGGGTGTCGCTATAGCCGTTCCAGATCTTTTCGAGCGGGTTGATGATCGTAATGGATCCCCAGCTCTGGAAAAGCGCGCTGTCGTCGGCCGTCTCCATCACGCCGTCGCGGACGGCTTCCATGGCGTACTGCTTCGCAAGGTCGGGCTTCACATAACAGATGCGCATGGCCAGACGCAGCTTCACCGAGTTGGCGAGCTTGAGCCATTTCGAATAATCGCCGTGGTAGAGGGCGTCGACCTCTTCGAGCGGTTTGGCGTCGGGATTGTTCTCCACGACGTCCTTCAGCACCGCAATCGCGCTGTCGAGCGTCTCGAAGAAGTGCATATAGCACTCTTCCTGCGAATTGTAGGGGTTCTCCGTCTCGCCGAAATGCAGCACGGGCAGCGGACCGTAGATATCGCTCACGCGATGAAGCGACATGACTTTCAGGATATTCGCCACAGCGAAGATGTCATCGCTGAGCAAACCGTTGGCATGGGCGTACTTCAGCTGCAGCCAAGCGGGCATGACATTGGTGAACGACTCGCTGAAAGGTACGTTGCACCAATTGGTGCCGTTCAGTGCATAAATCTGGGTATTGACACCGCCGTTCCAGTTGTTCGTGCCGGACATATAGCCGGCGTAGACGTCGCCGATCAGGTTATAGGCAGCCTGATAGCGGTTGTTAGGCTCGGTATCCGAACCGCTGCACGAGTAGACGGCGTCCATCTGCATCGTGGTAATGAACATCTTGAGATCCACCTCCTGCGCGGAGTTGGGATCGGTATTGAAGCGCTCGAAGTCCCCGGTGCAGGCGGTGAACGCCAGACAGGCGGCCGCCAGCGAAAGGAATCCTTGTTTGATATTGTTTCGTTTCATAGTCGGTTGAGCTTTAGAATTGGAGTTTTACACTGAATCCGAGGGTGCGGACGCTCGGCTGCATGAAGAAGTCGACTCCCTGATAGTAGGTACTCGTCGAAGCGGTCACTTCGGGGTCGAACGGAGCCTTGTTGTAGAACATGAACAGGTTGCGGCCGACGAACGATACGCTCATATTGACCTTGTTGCGGAACCATTTGGAGGGCAGGTCGTAACCCAGTGTAAGCTCACGCAGGCGGACGTTGGTCATGCTGTAGACGTAGTGCGAAAGCATCGACATGCCGTCGCCGCTGTTGGCATAGAAGGTCTTGGCGTCGGGAATCTGTTGGTCGTCGGAGATCCATACGCCGCCGTTCTCGCGGGCGTCGGCCGAATCCTGCGAAACGCCGAAGCGGTCCATGAGGGCCTGCGTGGCCGATACGCCGCGGCCGCCGATACGTGCGTCGATCAGCACGCCGAGCGAAACGCCCTTGTAGGAGAACTGGTTGTTCCAGCCCCAGCGGAAGCGGGCTTCGGTGTTGCCGGCGAAAATGTAGGCTTCGGGATCGGGATCGAGCAGCACGGTGTTGGAGTTGGGATCGACGTAGATATGGCCCTTGTCGTCGGTCAGCAGACCTTTGACATAGAAGTCGCCGATCGAACCGCCCTCGACGAGCTTGACGCGGTAGCCGTTGTAATCCTTATTGACCTCCTTGATGTCGACCAGCGAGCCCGTATCCGGATCGCGGGTGCCTTCGGGAACCAGCTCCTTGATCTTGTTGCGGTTCATCGAGAAGTTGAGGGTCGTGGCCCACGAGAAATCGCGCCATGTGTTCTTGTATCCGGCCGAAGCCTCGATACCCCAGTTATTGACCTTGCCGGCGTTGATGTATTTCTGTTTGTAGCCGGAGCTGGGAGGAGCGTCGTAAAGGAAGAGCTGGTTGTAGGTGTTGGTGTTGTAGTAGGTCGCCGTAGCCGAGATCTTGTTGCCCAAGAACTTGACGTCGAGACCGGCCTCGAACGACTTGGTGCGCTCGGCTTCGAGGTGCTTGGCCGGGGCGATGGTCGCCGTGCTGACGACGCCGTTGGTCAGCGTGTAGTTGGGACCGGTGATGTAACGTTCGGGAGCGTTGCCCACCTCGGCATAGGATCCGCGCACCTTGAGGAACGAGATGCCCGCCTTCGAGAGGTCGGTCATCGACGATATCACGGCCGAAAGGCCCACCGAGGGATAGAAGATGTTCTGTTTGGGCGTGAAGGCCAGCATCGAGGCCCAGTCGTTGCGGACCGAAACGTCGACGTAGAGCATACCCCGCCAGCCCAGCTGCATGGTCGCATACACGGCCTGAATCTGGTCGTGGTAGTTCTCCTGCGTCGGGAAACTCTGCGAGTTGTCGGAGATGATGTTGTTGTAGGTGAACTTGTTGGGAATGCCCGCCAGATAACCTTCGTAACCCGTCAGCTGGTTCTTGTTGTCCATGATGCTGGCGCCGAGGTTGAACTGCAGGGAGAAGGCGTTGTCGCAGAAGCTCTTGTCGATGCTCAGCAGCACGTCGCCGTAGAGGTTGTTGTGCGTCATCGTGCGGTTCAGGTAGCTGCCGTACTTCGAAGCGAAGAGCGTGTTGGTCGAAGCGCTGAGCTTGCGGGTGTAGTTGATCGTCGCATTATCGGTACGGATACGGCCCGTCAGGCTCATCCAGTCGGTGATGTCGAGCTTCATCGTAGCGTTGAAGCTGTAGCGGTGCTGACGGTTTTCGTTCAGCTCGCGGTTGGTGATCCACCACGGGTTCTCGACGCCCTTGAGGAATTCGAGGTCCCAGAACTGCTCCATATAGCGCGAGTCGGAACCCGGACGCTCGTAAATCTCGTATTTGCGGATGTCGTTGCCGCGCGGGAAGAGGTAGATGCCGACCAGCGGGTTGCGGTACTGGCCCTGAACGGTCTGGTTGCGGGTGTACTGCTTCATGTAGGTCGCGCCCACGTCGAGCGTCAGGCGGTCCTTGATCAGCATCGTCGTGTTGCGGATCGAGAAGTTGTAGCGGTTGTAGACATTGTTGGGTACGATACCGCGCGAATTGACGGCGGAAGCCGACGCATAGGTCTGGTTGCGCTCGGTGCCGGCGGAAAGGCCCACCGAGTTGGTCTCGTTGAATCCGGTCTGGAAGAAATCCGCGGGATCGTACGAAGTCGGCGTGGCGAGTTTGCTGCCCCAGCTCATCATCGGCTCGATTTCGCTCGTGCCGTAGGTGTTCTGGAATTTGGGCATCACGAAGGGATGGGAGAAGGTCGTCGAGTTCGAATAGTTGACCCGCACGCGGCCCTCCTTGCCCTTCTTGGTGGTGATGAGGATCACACCGTTGGCGCCCTGAGCACCGTAGAGGGCCGAAGCCGTGGCGCCCGAAAGGATCGACATGGACTCGATGTCGTCGGGGTTGAAGTTGGCGATACCTTCGAAGTCGCCGCCGTCGGGCGTTTCATACGTGCCTGAGGTCTGGCTCGAACGCAGGCTCGGAAGCGGAATACCGTCGATCACGTAGAGGGCGTTGTTCTCGCCGTTGATCGACTTGACGCCTCGCATCACCACGCGGGTCGAACCGCCGGCGCCCGATGCGCTGGCATTGATCTGAAGGCCGGCGACCTTACCCGAAAGGGAGTTCATGAAGTTGGCGTCCTTGACCGAGGTGACGATGTCGCCGGCTACCTCCTGCACGTTGTAGGTCAGCGATTTCTCGGCGCGCTTGATACCGAGGGCGGTCACCACGACGGCGTCGAGCACCTCGTTGTCTTCGAGCATTACCACCTGAAGGGGCGCGGAGCCCGTTACGGGAAGGGTTTGCTTGGCATAGCCGATCAGCGAAATTTCGAGCGTGTCGCCGACCTTGGCCTGCGGCAGCGTGAAGTTGCCGTCGAGATCGACGGCCACGCCGGTCGTCGTGCCCTGAATCAGCACCGTGGCGCCGATCAGCGGCATGCCCTGAGCGTCCTTAACGGTTCCGCTTACTCCGCCCTGAGCGTTGTGGGGGGGGGAATTTTTAGGTGCGGAAGAGACGCTGACGGCCGCCGGCAGCTCCGTTGCCGATGCGACCGAATCTGCTAAAAGACTTGTTGCCGGGGCATCTTCGACCGGCATTTCGACGGGTGTCGCAGGCTGAACGGAGGCAAATACCGAATCTGCTTCGGGGAGGCGTTCGATTACGCTGACGACAGAGACGCCCGAATTGCGCAATTCGGGGAAGAGATGTTCGTACATATACCAATAGGGACGCCCGCCGTGCAGCATGCCCAAGCGGCGCATGCGCCCGTCCACGACCTGTCCGTTGCGAACGATCCATTCGGGGGTATTGCGCAAAAGAGCCAGCACCTCGTCGCGGTGGCGCATGTCGGAAACCTCTACCAGTTCGATCAGCCCCTGCCAGTCGATGCCGAGCGATCTCTCCTGCACCAGACTGTCAGGCAACGCAAGTGCGAGCGGAGATAGGCCGCAACGTTGGACACGCGTTTTGCGGAAAGACGGCGGTTGGCTGCTGCGGTGCCTTCGGGCGAGCACCCGGCGGCGACATGAATCGTTTTCAAGCGCCGTGTCGGATCTTCCTGAATCGTTTTCAGCGCGGATACGAAAGCCTGCATGCGCTCGCCGTTCGCCCGGTAATCGGATTCAGGCGCAGCATACCCCTGACGAAAATAGACCCGGAGTGCGAGCGTGTCGGAAACAGGCTGTTTGTGGGCGTATGACATGCCCGGCAACAGCAGCCCTGCCAAAGAAGTGACGAATAATATCAAATTAAGTCTCATTGTCAGCGAGAGTATCAAACAAATCTCAATGTCAGTAAGTCTTATTCGGTCGTTCCGAACCCATCGAGCGTACGCGGTCTCGACGGGTAGAGTTATGAATTCATATCGCAAAAATAAATATATTTTTTCAAATTTCCCCCCCCCCCATCATTTTTTTGCAACAAAATCGATAATAAGAGCACTGCAATGTAAAATAGGGATGCCCCCCCCCTCGATCGCTGGCGACGATGCTGTTGGTTTGCAGGTTTACGTGTAATAGCGTATTATGCGTAATTCGCGACCAATTTTATTCCGGTCAAAAGTTGGTCACGAGTTGGATCGTAAAAACCTGCTTCAGAATAGGTTTTACGCGATTGTTCTGAAAACGAAAAAAACCTTATATATCATTGATATATAAGGTTTTTACTCTATTTTGCAGTTTGTTGCGACTGCTTTCAAGGGTGGAAGATGGGGCTCGAACCCACGACCTTCGGAACCACAATCCGACGCTCTAACCGACTGAGCTACATCCACCGTGTGATACGAGTTCGTCGTATCGGGATGCAAATGTAATACGATTTTTCGGTCCGTGCAAAAAAAACGGCTGAAAAATCGTCCGGAAATGGCGGAAATGACAAAATGGCAGTCGCCTCTGCTCGTTTGTCACGCAAAATCTGCCAAAAAACGGTTGGCACATCTATTGATGGGATAGAGGTTGCGAAAGCGAATGAAACATATTATATCAAACAAATTTAAAACACAAAGCTATGAACGTAAAACCATTATCGGACCGCGTGCTGATTCTCCCGAATCCCGCGGAGGAGAAGACGGCCGGCGGATTGATCATCCCCGACACGGCAAAGGAGAAACCGCTGGCAGGCAAAGTCGTTGCAGTAGGTCCCGGAACCTCGGAGGTCAAGATGGAGGTCAAGGAGGGCGACCAGGTGCTCTACGGCAAGTATGCCGGTCAGGAAATCCAGGTCGACGGCGTGGACTACCTCATTATGAAACAGAACGATATTTTGGCAATCATCTAAATTCGATAAATAGTCATGGCAAAGGATATTAAATATAACGTAGAGGCGCGCGAACTGCTCAAGGAGGGTGTCGACGCGCTGTCGAACGCCGTTAAGGTAACGCTCGGTCCCAAAGGCCGCAACGTGATCATCGACAAGAAATTCGGCGCTCCGCAGATCACCAAGGACGGTGTGACGGTGGCCAAGGAGGTGGAACTGGAGGACGCTTTCGCCAACATGGGCGCCCAGATGGTCCGCGAGGTCGCTTCGAAGACCAACGACGATGCGGGCGACGGTACGACCACCGCAACCGTGCTGGCGCAGTCGATCATCGGCGTCGGTCTGAAGAACGTGACGGCCGGAGCCAACCCGATGGACCTGAAACGCGGTATCGACAAGGCCGTTGCGACGGTCGTGGAGTCGCTGCGGAAGCAGAGCCAGGAGGTCGGCTCGGATTTCGCCAAGATCGAGCAGGTGGCCACCATTTCGGCCAACAACGACGAGACGATCGGTAAGCTGATCGCCGAGGCGATGGCCAAGGTCAACAACGAGGGTGTCATCACCGTCGAGGAGGCCAAGGGAACCGAGACCCATGTCGAGGTGGTCGAGGGCATGCAGTTCGACCGCGGTTACATTTCGGCTTACTTCATCACCGACACGGAAAAGATGGAGGCCCAGCTCGAAAAGCCCTATATCCTGATCACGGACAAGAAGGTTTCGACGATGAAGGAGCTGATGGGCGTGCTGGAGCCGGTGGCCCAGAGCGGCCGTGCGCTGCTGATCATCGCCGAGGATGTCGACGGCGAGGCCCTTTCGGCGCTGGTTGTCAACAAACTCCGCGGCACGCTGAAGATCGCCGCCTGCAAGGCTCCGGGCTTCGGTGACCGCCGCAAGGAGATGCTCGAAGACATCGCCGTCCTGACGGGTGCGACCGTGATCTCGGCCGACAAGGGCATGAAGATCGAGGATACGACGCTGGAGATGCTGGGTTCGGCCGACAAGGTGACGCTCAACAAGGAGAACACCACCATCGTCGACGGCGCCGGCAAGAAGGAGGAGATCGCAGCCCGTGTGGCCCAGATCCGCTCGTCGATCGACAAGGCTACGTCGGACTATGACAAGGAGAAGTTGCAGGAGCGTCTGGCCAAGCTGGCCGGCGGTGTGGCCGTCATCAAGGTCGGCGCTGCCACTGAGGTCGAGATGAAGGAGAAGAAGGACCGTGTCGACGACGCGCTGGCCGCAACGCGCGCAGCTGTCGAGGAAGGTATCGTTCCGGGCGGCGGCGTGGCTTACATCCGTGCCACGGCGGCTCTCGAAGGCCTGAAGGGCCAGAACGAGGACCAGACGACGGGTATCCAGATCGTGAAACGTGCGATCGAGGAGCCGTTGCGTCAGATCGTCGCCAATGCCGGCGGCGAAGGCTCGGTTGTCGTCAACAAGGTGAAGGAGGGCAAGGACGCCTTCGGTTACAACGCCCGCGACGACAAGTACGAGGACCTGCTGAAAGCCGGTATCATCGACCCGACGAAGGTGTCGCGCGTAGCGCTGGAGAACGCCGCGTCGATCGCCTCGATGTTCCTCACCACGGAGTGCGTGCTGGCCGAGAAGAAGTCCGACGCTCCCGCCATGCCGGCAATGCCCGCAGGCGGTATGGGCGGCATGATGTAACGGATTCCCATTTATAAGCGGATATTTCCGCACATCCCTCGAACGGGGCGAATGGAATGTACCTCAAGTACTATCCGTTCGTCCCGTTCTTCACGATGCCTGGACGGATCCGGCTTAAAATCAGAATCCGCCCGGACCGGGACGCGGTATCCGGCATCTGCGCCGTTCCGGCGAATGCACGGCCTGCTCCCGGACCGGCCCGTCCATTTGCCCGGACCGGTTTCGTTTTGCCGGCCGTTTTTCGTACCTTTGCCCTGCAAAGATGCACGTTATGAAAAAAGGAATACTCTACGCCGTGCTGGCCTCGGTATTGTGGGCGATTGTCAATCCGTTCATCAAGCAGGGGTTGAGCTACGATTTCTCGCCGATGAATTTCGCGGGCCTGCGCTTCACCGTTGTCGGAATCATTCTCTTCGCCTACACCTGGCATCGCGGCATGTGGCGCGAGATCATGCAGCACCGGCGGCTTTT
>ERZ791837.2167-NODE-2167-length-11388-cov-3.429366_pt1 | contig 11388 bp, 8 predicted proteins | sample MGYA00510292_ERZ791837 | MGnify/ENA primary metagenome ERZ791837 (study PRJEB30046, sample SAMN00715259) | human gut metagenome | study: EMG produced TPA metagenomics assembly of the A metagenome-wide association study of gut microbiota in type 2...
AGGCCCTGCACCATCACCGGCCTTGCCGTCTTCTCCAAGCGCCTCGTGCTCTTCGGCGGCGAGACGACCGCCAGAATCTACTCCAGCCGCAGCTACAAAAGCTGCCTGTGCAAAAAGAGCTTACAGGAAGCGAGCGTCCCCGAGGCCATCGTCGAGGTCGTCGACCCGATGATTCTTGGCTCTCGCGTACAGGAGGTCTGCGCCTGCAACTGCTGCACGAGCGACACGCCGCAGATCCCGCAGGGAATTCTCGACTGCTTCGAAGAGGAGCTCGTACTCGGCGGCGAGTGCAAGCGCCTGCTTGTAACTGTCGGCCAGTTCTCCATCGCGCGGCTTGAGCGCAGCACGCAGCTGCTCATCCCGACGTTCGACTACTGCGTTCCGTCGAAGACCTGCCCGCCGGTGGGCGGCACGAGCACGGAAAGCCCCTGCGAGGTCTTCAGCCAGATCGATTTCCCGATGGACGCGTTCTTCCCCGGGAAAAACGAACCGTGCATCAAGCCCGAAGACAGCTGCACCGGCTGCAGCAGAACCAAATAAGCAACCGCGCCCCGGCTGCCGTCAGGCAGCCGGGGCACAGCTTTTTTGTGGAAGCGTCTGGTAGTCACGAATTCGCATTGGGCTTCCGCTTTTCGCAGCTGTCTGCCGCTCGGCCTCTCAGGCACTCAGCGGCAGATGCGGTCCAGACGGGAGAGGTCTTCTTCGAGGTAGCTGGAGGCCGGGAGGGAGAAATCGAAGGTCATACAGTCGCCTTTATCGGGCAGGCGTGGCTGCGTCAGGGCTTCGCCGAGGCGGCGGATGGTCAGGGCGGCTGAGAATACGCGCTGGTGCTCGCGTTCAAGCGCGCGGAGGATCTGCATGGCGTTTTCCAGCGCCGTTTTTGAAAGGCCCCGGATGCTCCCTTCCGTCACGTCGAAGAAATAGCCGGGATAGACATACGGCAGGATCATATTGACAGACGGGAGCATCCGCTCCTTCTGCCTGCGGCCTGCGACGCTGTCGCCGCCGATAAAGGGATAGAGCAGACTCTCCGTGACCCAGTAATGGAGATTCGGAATAAAATACTCGCACTCGGCCCGTCTGCCCTGCACGCGCATCAGATCGCGGCCATAGCCGGACATGACGGCGACGACGATGCGGTCAACGGCAAGCTGCTCCTGCCGGAAGACGCGGTCAAGCTTTTCGATGCGGTAGCCCTTGTGCAGCAGATCGTCGACCAGAATAATGGGCCGGTGGAACGAGCGCAGCGCGCGCACCTGCCCCGGCAGCGGAGAATAATCCGGGTATTCCTCGATCGTGAAGCTGCGCGCGTCGGGCGCGTAGCATTTTTCCACGTGGAGCGTCTTCGTGACCGTATTGGGCACGATGGCGTCCGCAAAAATTTTCCCGTAGGGCACGCACATATACGGCCCGAGCTGCCAGACGCCCTCGGGCACGTCCTGCACGCCGTTCATGCGCTCAATGCGTTGGGCAATGGCCTGATTGAGCATTTCCGTGTCGAAGCACAGAAGGAGCTTGCCAGGGAACATGGCGCTGAGCGCCATGCGCAGGCGGGGCCGGGTCTGCAAAACGGCCTCGCGCACAGCGGGTGCGTCGCGGTGCGGGGGCTTGATGCAGAGCATGGCGTCCTGCAGGAGCATGACGGGGTTGCGCATATCGACATAATAGATGCCGTCTGCGGCCTGTGTAAAGCCGAGCTGGCGCAGGGCACTCTGCAGCTCCGTCTGGTCTTCCCCACAGCGGCAGAGCGCATAGGTGTGCCCCTGCTCAAGACTTCTGGCAAGCAGCTCGTTGAGGAGCATCCGCAGCGCGTCCTCCCCCTCGGCCTGCGCCGCGTCAACGAACAGGATCTGGCCGGAGGCGTGCTGGCGCACATAGCTGCACGCGTCCAGAGAGCCGAGCGCGTCATACAGATCGTCCAGCAAAATCGTATGTCCCGCCGCCCAGCCGAGCAGACGCGCAGGTCTTGCCAGCAGAAGCGCCGCGCGGGGCGCTTTTTTGCCCCGCATACTGGCCCGGACGGCCTGCGGGAGCGTTTGCTCGTCCTGCGTGACATTTCGGAAATAGAGCGCTTCGCGCCGCAGCACGTCCTTCTGCTCCGGGGAACGGACGTACAGGCCGCATTCATAAATATACGTCTGCACGACCGGTGCGACGAGCATGGAAATATCAAGGTTCTGGTCGACCGAGGCGCGGATGCGCGTGGAGCTGACTGTCTCATAAAACGGCGGCAGCGACAGAAGCAGGAGCTTTCCCCGGATGATCGAGGCCAGGGCCGCGCGGTCGGCGCTGCCGTCGCGGCAGAAGATGATGTGGTCATAGTCCGCAGCTGTGCCGGGCTCTGTGTGCTTGTACGCCGAGGCGTTGGCGATCACATCGCTGCCTGCGACAAGATAGACGTCTCTGCCCGGAAACAGCTGCCGCAGGCGGGCAAGATCGTCCGGCATGGCGATGTTGACGGGGATCTCATCTGGGAACAGATATGTGTCCCACTGGTCGGCGGTCGAGATGGAGACAATGCGGCGGCGCAGGAGCTTGGGGAGCGTTTTCTTGCTCCACGAAAACTCGTCGACGGCCAGATAGACCTCGAAGCCGCGTGCGCGGATCTCCTGCACGATCTGCTTGTGGCCGACGGAAAACGGGTCGAACGTGCCGGGGAAAAACGCGGCGGGTTTTTCCGGCGGGAAGCGGAACGGCCCCTCCAGCAGCTCCTGCCGGACGGTATAGCGGTACAGATGGTTGAGCATGGCCGCGCAGTTGAAGAATGTCAGCTGGCCGGTGCGCGGTTCCGCCAAAAGCGTCAGGAGCTTTTTGTGCAGACGGACGAAAATATCATGCTTTCTGGCAAGGGAAAGCTGGTCGCGGCCGAAAATATCGCGGCAGAGGACGGCCAGCGCCGTCTGGTGGATCGTCTCGTCATAGTGGGAAATGCCGGTGAGGATGAGGCCGAGGATGTGATCAGCGATCTGCGCCTCCTGCTTCGGCAGCACATTCAGCGCCTCGCCGAGCGTAAACAGCGCCACGCGTGCAGGCCGGATGGACGCGCCGCAGGCAAGCTTTCCGATAGACTCTACAGACTCGCCCAGCTCCTTTTCCGGCAGCAGGCACAAAAGCCTTCCCAGATACGGTGGGATAAAGCGCGAGATCTGCTCCTGCCCGGATTCCAGCTCGCGCGTCAGGTCGATGCCGATCTCGTTGATCTGGTCGACGAGCAGATCGGGGGCCACAGAAAGCAGCGCATTGCCCGCCGCCTCACGCACGGGAAGATGCTCGCTGACGCAGAGCAGATTGGAAAAATGCAGCGCCGTGTGGAACGCCGTCTCCGGGTGCGTCCGGACATATTCCAGCAGCATATTGATCTGCGTGAGCTTGACCGTCCAGTGGACGGCGTTTTTCAGGTTGCTGAGGTGGATCTGCGAGACGGTCCGCGCGTCCAACTCCGCGAACGGCTCCGCCAGCAGCCTTGCTTTGAGCCAGTCGTGGGCCAGATGATCCTCCCAGCGCGGCGCGTACTGCCGCACGGCGGCGCAGACGGCCGGCCGCAGGCCCTGCTCGGCGTGGGTCAGGCGCAGGAGCATATGCAGCGTGATGATATCCAGCTCCGTGTTTCCCGTGCCGAGCATGGCGGCAAGGCGGGCGGACAGCTCCGGCAGCTCCTTTTTTGGCAGATAGCGGCACGGCACATGGCACAGCGCGTCGACCAGCACGAACCGGTCTTCGTCCCGCGCCTCGGTCAGCGCGTTCAGAAGCGGCTTGACCAGCGGCCCGGCCTCCTTTTCCTCGCAGGAGGCAAACAGGCTCTGGCAGATGGTCTTGAGCGAGTTGGAGATGCGCAGCGCGTGCTTGCTGGAAATGCGGTAATCCGGGTGCAGACAGAGGCCGATATAATGTGTCCAAAGCTCGGCAGATTCCGACAAAAGCGCCATCACGGCGGGCGGCATCTGGCCGTCCTTCGCAGAAAGCGGCCGCTCCTTGCGGTAGCGCGGGCCGGCATTCGCAAGAATTTTGCCCATGATGCGCCCGGCGATGCGGCGCACGTCGCCGTCCGGGTGCATGAGAAGCTCATACAGGAGCACAAGCGTCTTGCGCTTGTTGGCCTTGGTCATATAGGTGCTGTATTCCTCCAGCAGGCGCAGGTACATTCGGATCCGCTGGAGATTTTTTTCGCCCTTGGCCTGTTCGAGCAGCTGCTCGAGCGTCTGGTCGGTCGAGAGCGTGTGCATGAGTCGGATGGAGCCGTCCAGCGTCAGGTCGCGCAGCGCCTGAAGCGCCTGCTCCGCGTTCATGAGCGATGGATCCTTTGTCTCATGCGGCAGAAGCTCGGTTTCCGTCAGCTCCGGGCTGACGCCGCGGCTTCGGAGCAGATTTTCAAAATCGCTCAGCTTGTGATAGACGTTCTGGTAGCGGAGCGTCTTTTCCGGCGTCATGTCGGCCAGCTTGCAAAAGATCATCTCATACGCGTCCTTGAGCGAATAGATGCGCATACGCTCCTTTTCGCCGGGCGCTCTCGTGCCGCGGACGCGGAAGTCCGCGTAGATGAGAAGCAGAGACTCGATGGGCAGGTTTTCAAATTCCAGGTCCCACGTGGAGTGGTTGGCGGAGATATAGCCGATCTCCTCCATGTCATGGCGGCTGAACCACTGCCAGGTGTAATAATAGTGCAGATAGGCAATGCGGCTCAGATCCTCGCCCCGGCAGCCGAATTTTCCGATGTCATGCCCCAGCGCCGCCGCGCTGACCAGCGGCAGGTCGACCGGGAACCCGGCCTTTTTCGCGAGAATGGCCGTGTGCAAAGCGATATTGTGGACGCCGATGGTATGCGATGCGGGGTCGAAGGGCGTCGATTCCATGCCGAGGCGCATGACGGCCATAAGATGGCTTTCCCGCACGGCCTGCTCAAAGCGTGCATACTGTGCCTCCACGCGGCTTCCGGAAATCGCGTCTTCCGGCAGTGGCAGCAGATCGAGATAGGGGTCAAATCGGTCTGTCGGGCCGGAAAGCGCCGCTTCCAGCGCGGACAGGTACGCCGTCTCGTCCGCCGTCAGTACGGGAACCTCCGGCAGGCCGTCCGGGAACATCTGCGCGCAGAGCTTCTGATAGAGCGCGGCTAAAAACTCCTGCGCAGAGGCGGGTTTTTCCGCAAAGTCCGGTGCACAGAGCGCCAGTACGGCGGCGCAGAGATCGCGCCGGTGGGGATCGAGGGTTCCAAAACCAGCTTTTTTTTGCATATTCATTCCTGTATGCAGCATATTGTAGGGGCCGATGCCCACATCGGCCCGTTCCGCAGCTGCGAATTCGCCAAAATCCTCTGTGGAACCGGTCTGCCCTGCCGGGCCGATGTGGGCATCGGCCCCTACAGTTAAATGGGCAGGTGCCTACGGATTCGCATTGGATTTCCGGTTCTCGCTGCTGCCTGCCGCAACCTCTCAGGCGCTGCGCGCCAGCTCTCCTTGAAAGAGGAGCCTCGGGGTGCCGCTTACTCTTGGAACGGGACAGTTCCGTCCGGGAGGGTGAAGACGTCTTCAAACGTCTCGTCTCCGGCAGCCAAAATCTCGAGTCCGGTCTGGATGGCATCATAAATCGTTTCGCCGCCGGATTTGAGGATGCTTTCGGTCAGAAGGCCGTAGCTGAGGCTGATCCAGCATTCGCGGCGGACAGTCCCCTCCTCCGAGGCGGCGAAGATCTGCTGGCCGGAATCATAGCGGTCGTCGGTGATGAATTCGCCGTCGGTGATGGAGGCGGGCGGCATGGCTCCGACCTGTTCATAGGTCGGGATACCGATCAGCTCGTCCATCGTCGCGTCCTGGGAGGCCGCAAGCGTGCGTACCGTTTCATCCCCGGCGTACCAGACATAGAGCGTCTCGCCGTCGGTCAGGATATGCTTTTCCCCGCTGGCGGTCGTCAGGACAGCGCACGCGCGCGTGTCCGCGACCCAAAGCTCGGCGGATGTCTCGGATACAGCGCCGTTCATCTGGCGGGTGATGGTATAGGTCTGATGGTAATACTGCGGGCGGCGCAGGCTGCGCACGATGCTCTGCACGTTTTCGCGCGTGACCTCAAGCAGCGCAGGCTCATTTTCGTCGGGCTGAAGCTCCGGCTGGGTGCTCTGTGCCGCGTCCGGCAGGACGATGGCGTCGCGCTTGTTCTGCTGCATATTGCCGACAAACAGCGCGCCGATCACGACGATCACAGCCAGCGTCGCAAGAATGAACATCAGCAGCGTCCGTCTGTTTTTCTGGTTCTGCTCCGTCGTCCGTCACCGTCCTTTCGTTTCGCGTTCAATCAGGCGTTAAAATCGGCGGGCTTTTCCGCTGCGCGGCCAAAGTGCCACAAAATCGCCTGTACGATACGTTCGCTCGCATGGCCGTCGCCGTAGGGGTTGACGGCCTTCGCCATACGCGCATACGCGGCGGGGTCGTCCAGCAGCTCGTCCGCAAGCCGGACGATCTCGTCCTTTTCCACGCCTGCGAGCTTTGCCGTTCCGGCGGCGATGGCCTCCGGGCGTTCTGTTTCGCGGCGCATGACGAGGACAGGCTTGCCGAGGGCAGGCGCTTCCTCCTGCAAGCCGCCGGAGTCAGTCATGACCATATAGCAGCGGGCAATGAGATTGTGCATTTCCTCCACGTCGACCGGATCGATGAGGTGAATGCGGTCGTGGCCGCCCAGAATCGGGAAAACGCATTCGCGCACGACGGGACTCAGGTGGACGGGATAGACGACCTCCACATCGGGGTGCGTCTGCACGATCTCCAGAATGGCGTGCATGATGGCCTCCATGGGCTTGCCGTAATTCTCCCGCCGGTGGCAGGTAACGGCGATGATCCGGTGGTTCCGGAAATCCAGCTCGTTCAGAAGCGCCGTCGGGAAGACGAAATCGGGCTTCACGGTGTACTGCATGGCGTCGATGGCCGTGTTGCCGGTGATGAAGATATCGCCCATGATGGCCTCACGGCGGAGATTATCCGCGTTGGCCTTTGTCGGGGAAAAATGCAGATCGGCGATATCGCCGACGAGGGTGCGGTTCATCTCCTCCGGGAAGGGGGAGTATTTGTTCCAGGTACGCAGGCCGGCCTCGACGTGGCCGACCTTGACCTGATGGTAAAACGCGGCAAGCGCGCCTGCAAATGTCGTGGACGTATCGCCGTGGACGAGGACAAGATCGGGTTTGACGGTATCCAGAACGCTGTCCATGCCGAGCAGCGTCTTTGTGGTGATGGTGGAGAGCGTCTGGCGCTTTTCCATGATATGCAGGTCATAATCGCCCGTCAACTGAAAGATCTCCATGACGGAATCGAGCATTTCCCGGTGCTGGCCGGTCAGGCAGACGATGCTTTCGATCTGCTCGCTGGCCTGCAGCGCCTTGACAAGCGGCGCCATTTTGATGGCCTCCGGCCTTGTGCCGAAGACGGACATGACTTTCAGCTTATTCATGCGGTTCCTCCTGTTTTTCTTCCGGCTCGTCCTCCGACCGATCGTTCTTCGCGAAGATCAGCTTGAAGCCGATGGCGCTGACGATGAAGATCGCGGCAATGAGAATCAGCGCCTTGAGTTCGCCCGAGGACGTCAGCAGCACGGCGGCCAGCCCTAAAATGCCGGTCAGCATATAGGCGATGGCGACGGCCTGCTTCTGCGAGAAGCCCATGTCGATGAGGCGGTGGTGGAAATGGCCGCGGTCGGCCTTCATCGGGTTCTGGCCGTGGGCAATGCGGCGCAGGAAGGCAAAGCTGATATCGAAGATCGGAATGCCGAGGATGAGGAACGGCACGGCGAAGGAAATGATGGCGTACATCTTGAACAGGCCCGTGATGGAAAGCGTGGCAAGGATATAGCCGAGGAAGGTCGAGCCGGTGTCGCCCATGAAAATCTTTGCGGGGTTCATATTATACGGAATAAAGCCGAGGCACGCGCCGAAGAGCGCGCAGAGGATGACGGCGATGTTGACCTCCTTCACCATGAGCGCCACGACGATCAGGGATGCTGTCGAGATGGCGGACACGCCGACGGCGAGGCCGTCGAGGCCGTCGATGAAATTGACGGCGTTGGTGATGGCGACGATCCAGATGATCGTGACGGGGATGGACAGCCAGCCGAGATTGAGATAGGTCGCCTCGGAAAAGACGTTGGGGTTGGAGACGAACTGGATCGTGCAGCCGTGCCAGACGGCGACGCCCGCGGCGGCGATCTGGACAAACAGCTTCGGCAGCGCCTTGAGCGCCATGATATCGTCCAGAACGCCGAGAATAACGATCATGATGGAGCCGAGCAGAATGCCCTGCATCTGCCGGTCGATGTCCGCAAAGACGAGAACCGACAGTAAAAACGCCAGAAAGATCGCCAGACCGCCCATGCGGGGAATGGGGACCTTGTGCATACGGCGGTTATCCTTGGGCACGTCGATCGCACCGACCTTGCAGGCCAGCGCCTTGACCATCGGCGTGGACGCGAACGACACAGCAGCAGCGACAAGCATCGCCAGCAGCATATAAACGACTTGTTTTGTTGTCATAATGATTGTTTAACCTTATAGAGGCCGATGCCCACATCGGCCCGGCAGAATATGGCCGTTTTTGCGGAAATCTACGGCAAATTCGGCACTTCCCAACGGGCCGATGTGGGCATCGGCCCCTACTGGGAAGCAGCGTGCTTCATGCGTTACCGCGCGACGAAGCCGACTTTTTTGTAGACCTTGCGGAGGGTCTTGTTGGCGAGATAAGATGCGCGCTCAGCGCCCTCCTTGTAGATGCTTTCCAGATACGCCTTATCGCCAAGCATCTGCTCGGTTTTTTCGCGGATGGGACGGACAAGCTCGACAACGGCTTCGCCGACGGCGGGCTTGAAGACGCCGTAGCCCTGATCCGCAAATTCGGCCTCGGCCTGCTCGATGGTCTTGCCGGTGGCGGCGCAGTAGATCGTAAGAAGATTGGAGATGCCGGGCTTATTGTCCTTGTCAAAACGGACAGCCGTCTCGCAGTCGGTCACGGCGCGCTTGAATTTGCGCATGATATCCTCCGGCTTGTCCATGAGGAACACGCAGCCGTCGGGGTCGGACTTGGACATTTTATTGTCCGGGTTGCCGAGGCTCATGATGCGCGCGCCCATCTTGGGGATGAACGCCTCGGGGAGCTTGAAGGTATCGGGGAAGGAATTGTTGAAGCGCGCGCCGATGTCACGGCAGAGCTCGACGTGCTGGCGCTGATCCTCGCCGACAGGGACAAGGTCGGTCTGGTAGAGCAGGATATCGGCGGCCATGAGTACGGGATAGGTAAAGAGGCCTGCGGTGATATTATCTGCGTGCTGCTGCGATTTCATTTTGAACTGCGTCATGCGCGACAGCTCACCGAACTGCGTATAGCAGCCAAGCACCCAGGAAAGCTCCGCGTGCTGCGGCACGTGGGACTGAATGAACATGATGTTCTTCTGCGGGTCGAGTCCGCAGGCGATATACTGCGCGAGCTGCTCCAGACTTCTGCGGCGCAGATCAGCCGGGACCTGCCGGACGGTAATGGCGTGCATATCGACGATACAATAGACGCACTCATATTCGTCCTGCAAAGCGACCCAGTTTTTGATCGCTCCCATATACGAGCCGAGCGTCAGATCGCCGCTGGGCTGGATACCGGAAAAGATACGTTTTTTTTCGTCCATGATACGTCCTTCTTTCTATTCGATAGATGCGCATATCATAGCACAAACCATCGGAATGCGCAATCAATGATTGACTGTTTCTGAAAAAAACTATATAATAACCATACTTTTATATTGGAGGAACACGCATCATGGATTTTTTTGAGCAGATGGAAGCGCGCATCCCGCACGGCGAGGTCCGCACCCGCTTTGCTCCGAGCCCCACGGGCTATATGCACGTCGGCAATCTGCGCACCGCGCTCTATACATGGCTGATTGCCCGCCGCCACCACGGCAAGTTCATTCTCCGCATTGAGGACACCGATCAGGGCCGTCTGGTCGAGGGCGCGGTCGACGTGATCTACAAGACAATGGCCGAATGCGGCCTGACGCACGACGAAGGGCCGGACGTCGGCGGGCCGGTCGGGCCGTATGTGCAGTCCGAGCGGCGCGACCTGTTCGGCAAATACGCGAAGCTGCTGTGCGAAAAGGGCGGCGCATATTACTGCTTCTGCCAGAAAGGCGACGAGGAAGACGCCGGAAGCGAGACGGGCGAAATCAAAAAGCACGTCTGCGCCTGCCGCGATCTGCCGCTGGACGAGGCAAAGAAGCGCGTGGAGGCGGGCGAACCGTTCGTCATCCGCCAGCGCATCCCGCATGAGGGCACGACGACGTTCCACGACGCGTCCTTCGGTGATATTACGGTAGAAAACAAGGAGCTGGAGGATCAGGTGCTGCTGAAATCCGACGGCCTGCCGACGTACAACTTTGCAAACGTCGTCGACGACCATCTGATGGGCATTACGCACGTCGTACGCGGCAGCGAATATCTGTCCTCCGCACCGAAATACAATCTGCTGTACGAAGCCTTTGGCTGGGAGATCCCGACATATGTCCACTGCTCCCCTGTCATGCGCGACGCGCAGCACAAGATGTCCAAGCGCCACGGCGACCCAAGCTATGAGGATCTGATCCGCGAGGGCTATCTGACCGAGGCTGTGCTGAACTATGTGGCGCTGCTGGGCTGGAGCCCGAAGGGCGAAAACGCGGAGCGCGAATTCTACACGCTTTCGGAGCTGGCCGAGATCTTTGACATTTCCGGCATTTCGAAGTCCCCTGCCGTGTTCGATATCAACAAGCTGCGCTGGATGAACGCGGAATATATGAAAAAGCTCAGCCCCGAGGCATTTTTCGCCAAGGCCGAGCCGGTTCTGAAAACAGTCATTACGAATCCCGCGATTGATCTGAAGGCCGTCGCCGCGCTGGTGCAGCCGCGCTGCGAAATTCTGTCCGATCTGCCGGAGCGTGTGGACTTTATCGACAGACTGCCGGAATACTCCACGGAGCTGTATGTCCACAAGAAGTCCAAGACGACGCTGGAGAACAGCCTCTCCTCCCTGCGTGAGATTCTTCCGGTGCTGGAATCGCTGGAGGTCTGGACGAACGAAGGTCTGTATGAAGCGCTCGTCGCGCTGGCGGCGAAGCTCGAGCTCAAGAACTCCGTCGTGCTCTGGCCGCTGCGCGTAGCCGTATCCGGCAAGGCCTCGACCCCCGGCGGCGCTACGGAGCTGTGCGCGCTGCTTGGAAAAGAGGAATCCATTGCGCGTGTAAAGGCAGGCATTGCACTGCTGGAGAAATCATAAAAAATAAAACGCCCGTATCGAAGCCACCTTCCCTTGCGTTCAAGGAAGGTCTTTGATGCGGGCATTTTGTAGGGGCCGATGCCGGTCACAGCCGTTCGCGACGAAGGAGCGTTACGGATGT
>ERZ791837.2168-NODE-2168-length-11382-cov-3.100203_pt1 | contig 11382 bp, 9 predicted proteins | sample MGYA00510292_ERZ791837 | MGnify/ENA primary metagenome ERZ791837 (study PRJEB30046, sample SAMN00715259) | human gut metagenome | study: EMG produced TPA metagenomics assembly of the A metagenome-wide association study of gut microbiota in type 2...
ATGGGAAATGCGCGACTCTGCCGGATATTCCATCCCCCACACGGGCAACCGTCTGGACCTGATTTATAACCTGAAGTCTTCCAACCGCATCGGCAGCGACCGACTCGAACTTTTCGGACAGGACACTTGGCGGTTTACCAACAGCCACGGCATCTTTTCCCTGAATTACGGGGCACGGTTAAGCTATTGGAGCTGGAACAAGGAATGGCTGTTCAGTCCGCGTGTTTCGCTCGGCATCATCCCTTCTTTCAACGAGGATTTCACATTCCGCATTGCCACGGGACTGTATTACCAGGCTCCTTTCTACAAAGAGCTACGAGACACTGTGACAACCGGAGTCTCCACCAAAGTACGCCTGAACCGGAACATCAAGTCACAGCGTTCGTTCCAAGTCGTATTGGGTGGCGACTACAAATTCAAGCTCATGAACCGTCCGTTCAAATTCACCACGGAAGTCTATTACAAAGCCTTGAGCAACCTGATTCCTTACAATGTGGACAACGTGAAAATCGTATACTACGGAGGTAACATCGCCTCGGGATACACCACAGGCATCGACTTCAAAATCTTCGGGGAGTTTGTAGAGGGTACGGACTCTTGGATCAGCTTCAGCCTGATGAAAGCCCAGCAGAAAGTGGACGGTAAGAGTTTCCCGCAAGCCACCGACCAACGTTACAACCTGAACTTCTTCTTCAGCGACTTCTTCCCCGGTACGACGCGGTGGAAGATGACACTGAAAGCCAGCATTGCCGACGGACTTCCCTTCGGTCCGCCCCATACGGGATTGGAACGCATGGTATTCCGCGCCCCGGCCTACAAACGCGTGGACATCGGCATGAGCTACCGGTTATTGGACAACGAGGACGGACGCAACCAAAAGAAGTTCATCCGCTACCTGCGTAACGTATGGTTGGGTGTGGACTGCTTCAACCTGTTCGACATCAGCAACGTAAGCTCATACTATTGGGTAACGGACGTGACCAACCAACAATACGCCGTACCCAATTACCTGACCGGACGGCAAATCAACGCCCGCATCCTGATTGAATTGTAACCACCGGAACGGCTACTGCCAAAAAAACATGAATTTATTTCCTGTTTCACCGCAAAATGCGTACTTTTGCATCATGATAAAAGCACGCCTGCGTGCAAACAACTAAAATTTATATGTCATGAAGATATCACATATCGAACATTTGGGTATCGCAGTGGAAAGCATCGAAGCCGCACTGCCTTATTATGAAAACGTATTGGGTCTGAAGTGCTACAACATCGAGGAGGTGGCCGACCAAAAGGTGAAGACCGCTTTCTTGAAAGTAGGCGAAGTGAAAATCGAACTCTTGGAGCCGACAAGCCCGGACAGTCCCATCGCCAAATTCCTCGAAAAAGGAGGCCGTGGCGTACATCATGTGGCATTCTGCATCGAAGACGGTGTGGCCAATGCTTTGGCTGAATGTGAAGAAAAAGGCATCCGCCTGATAGACAAGGCTCCGCGTCTCGGAGCAGAGAAGTTGCAAATCGCATTCCTGCATCCCAAATCTACTTGCGGCGTACTGACCGAACTTTGTGAACATTAACACAACTCCAAGTGAATTTCAATCCAATCTTTGAACTTCATATAAAGGCTCGTCCTTGAACCTGATACCACCGGCGGAACCGCTTTCCACGAAAGCCTTCCGCTGGTGGCTTGTTTTTTAGGGGATAGGAAAATCAAAGCCATCTTTTTGAAACAGAAAATAAAACAGATTATGAGTGTCCAAACAGAAAAAATCAAGGAATTAGTAGAACTGCGCGCCAAAGCCCGTATGGGAGGCGGCGAAAAAGCCATTGAGAAACAGCATGCCAAAGGCAAGTACACGGCTCGCGAACGCATCGACATGCTGCTGGACAAGGGCACTTTCAATGAATTGGATAAGTTCGTTACCCACCGTTGCACGAACTTCGGCATGGAGAAGAAACAGATAGCGGGCGACGGCATGGTGACCGGTTACGGAAAGATTGACGGGCGTCAGGTGTTTGTATACGCCTACGACTTTACGGCGCATGGCGGTTCGCTGAGCGAGACGAATGCGGCCAAGATTGTAAAAGTGCAGCAGTTGGCATTGAAAAACGGCGCCCCCGTCATCGCCCTGAACGATTCCGGCGGCGCACGCATACAAGAGGGCGTGAACAGCCTGGCGGGATATGCTTCCATCTTCTATCAGAATACGATAGCTTCGGGAGTAATCCCGCAGATTTCGGCTATCCTGGGCCCTTGTGCGGGTGGCGCATGCTATTCGCCGGCACTGACGGACTTTATCTTCATGGTGAAGGAGCAGAGCCATATGTTCATCACGGGTCCGGACGTGGTAAAGACCGTTACGCACGAGGAAGTGGACAAGGAAGAACTGGGCGGCGCCTATACGCATAGCAGCAAGAGCGGCGTCACCCACTTTATGTGCAATACGGAAGAGGAGACGCTGATGAGCATCCGTGAACTGCTGAGTTTCCTGCCGTCCAACAATATGGAAGACGCTCCGTTCGCAGCTTGTACGGATGATATTCATCGCCAGACGGAAGCGTTGCAGACCATCATACCGGAAGACCCGAATATGCCTTATGACATCAAGGACATTATCGAACCGGTACTGGATAACCAGTATTTCTTTGAGGTGATGCCCCACTTCGCCAAGAACGTGGTGGTGGGCTTCGGACGGCTGAACGGACGTTCGGTGGGTATTGTAGCCAACCAGCCGGCTTATCTGGCAGGCGTGCTCGACATCGACGCTTCGGACAAGGCGGCACGCTTTATACGTTTCTGCGACTGTTTCAATATTCCGCTGATAACGTTTGAGGACGTTCCGGGATTCTTGCCCGGTACGGTACAGGAGCACAACGGCATCATCCGTCATGGAGCCAAGATTGTCTATGCCTATGCAGAGGCTACCGTGCCCAAGATAACGCTGATAACCCGCAAGGCTTATGGCGGCGCGTACATCGTAATGTCCAGCAAGCCTACCGGCTCTGACGTGAATCTTGCCTATCCGCAGGCCGAGATTGCCGTAATGGGTGCGGAAGGAGCCGTGAATATCTTGTACAGAAAGTCCTCTCCCGAAGAGAAGGAAGAGATTATCAAGGAATACGAGGAGAAGTTCTCCAATCCTTACCGTGCTGCCGAGCGAGGCTTCATCGATGAGATAATCATGCCCCGCAACACCCGCTATAAGCTGGTACAGGCATTGGAAATGGCTCATAACAAGAACCAGAGCAATCCGCCGAAGAAACACGGCAATATGCCTTTATAAATAGTTATTTTTAATGTGTGAAAACTTGTATCCCCGGAGAAGTGATTTCTGTGGGGGTACTTTTTTTACTTGATTACCGATTACCCTGTTATTATACGTTGAAACTATGGAATTATTAAGAAATCTCTTTGAGGGATACCCCAATCTGTGGGGTGGCGGGGTGGCGCACTCCGTACTTATTTTGTCGCTTGTCATCGCGTTCGGCATTATGCTTGGCAAGATAAAGGTTGCCGGAATATCGCTGGGCGTTACCTGGATATTGTTCGTAGGTATCGTATTCGGTCATTTCGACCTGAATCTGGATGAACACTTACTCCACTTCCTGAAAGAGTTCGGATTGATTCTGTTTGTTTATTCTATCGGTCTGCAGGTGGGGCCCGGCTTTTTCTCCGCCTTTAAGAAAGGGGGATTTACGCTGAACGTGCTGGCGGTACTGGTTGTGTTTATCAGTGTCCTGATTACGGTGGCGCTTCATTTCATAACGGGAATACCTATTACTACAATGGTCGGCATCTTGTCGGGAGCGGTGACCAACACTCCGGGACTGGGCGCTGCGCAGCAGGCCAACAGCGATTTGAACGGGATTGACGCGCCGGAGATAGCATTGGGCTATGCGGTGGCGTATCCTTTGGGTGTTATCGGATGTATTCTGGCTTTGCTGGCGTTGAAATATCTGCTCCATATCAATACCCGGAAAGAAGAGGCGGAAGCCGAACAGGGGCTGGGACATTTGCAGGAGCTGACCGTACGCCCCGTTTCCGTGGAGATACGAAACGAGGCGGTGGACGGCAAGACGATAAAGGAGATAAAGCCGTTGCTGAACCGTGCATTTGTCATCTCGCGTATCCGTCACCGTGATTCGGAAAACGAGGTGGAACTGGTGAATGCCGATACGGTATTGCATCTGCAAGACCAAATTCTGTTCATCTCCAACCCGAAAGATATGGAAGCCATCATCGCCTTTTTCGGCAGGCAGATCAGCGCGGAGTGGGAGCAGGACAAGAAACTGATTTCCCGCCGTATCTTGATTACCAAGCCGGAACTGAATGGGAAATCGCTGGCGCAGCTGAAAATCCGTAATAACTTCGGTGCAAGCATCACCCGTATCAACCGTTCGGGAGTGGACTTGGTGGCAACTCCTCACCTGCAGTTGCAAATGGGTGACCGGGTAACGATTGTGGGTAGCGAACTGGCTGTAAGCCATACGGAAAAGGTACTGGGCAACTCCTTGAAACGTTTGAACCATCCGAACCTGATTCCCATCTTCTTGGGCATAGCGTTGGGATGTATTTTGGGAAGTCTGCCTTTCATGTTTCCGGGCATTCCGCAACCGGTCAAGCTGGGGCTTGCAGGCGGTCCGCTGATTGTATCCATACTTATCAGCCGTTTCGGCCCCCAGTATAAACTGATAACGTATACCACCATGAGCGCCAATCTGATGATACGTGAAATAGGTATCTCCCTCTTCCTTGCATGTGTGGGATTGGGAGCGGGTAAAGGCTTCGTAGATACCATTATCCACGAGGGCGGCTATGTGTGGATAGCATACGGCGCGATTATAACGATAGTTCCGTTGCTGGTGGGCGGACTGATAGGACGCTATGCCTGGAAACTGAACTACTATACACTGATAGGCGTACTTTCAGGAACGAATACCAATCCGCCGGCACTGGCTTATTCTTCGGAACTGACTTCGTGCGATGCGCCCGCCGTGGGATATGCTACGGTTTATCCGCTGGCTATGTTCCTACGGGTGCTGACCGCACAACTTCTGATATTGGCATTGGCTTAAAAAGAAGGGGACGCTTGCCGGTCTGACGAATAGTACGCTTCGGCTTTAGCCAGTGTTTCCGGTTTGCCGATGTCGAACCAACGGCGGTCTTGAAGCGGATAGCCCTGTATGCGGGCTGTTTCGCAGACAGACAGGTAGAAGGGGATAATGGAGAACTTTTCTTTCCATTGTCCCCTTTCCATATAGCGGAAAAGGGAAGGGGATATGACGTGAATACCGCCGAAAGCCATTTCCTTGTATCGGTCTTCCCGGAAAGAGAGCCCCTCGGGCTTGGTTTCGCCTGTGGATTTATTAATCCAGCCATGCAGACGGTTGGCGTCATCCAGTAACAGGTAACGGGATGTCTGCCGCCGGCTGACGAGCAGTGTAGCTTCCGCATCGCTCTCCCGGTGATGCCTGTAAAACTCTGCGAGATTTATATCGGAAAGGATGTCGGCGTTGTGTACTAAGAACGGCTCGTCGCCGTCCAGAAAAGGACGGGCTTTCTTTATCCCGCCACCGGTGTCGAGCAGCATATCCCGCTCGTCACTGATGTGGATAGTGACGCCGAAATTGTTATTGGCGCGGAGAAACCCGATAATCTGTTCTCCGAAGTGGTGGATATTGACCGTAATGTCATTGAATCCGGCCTCTTTCAGTCGTAGAATCACCCGTTCCAACATCGGTTTTCCGGCTACGGAGACGAGCGCTTTCGGGGTGTGGTCTGTCAGCGGACGAAGGCGGGTACCCAGTCCGGCAGCGAATATCATTGCTTTCACTGTTTACTTTTTTGCGCTAAAGCTTTGTTCTATGTTCTGTTCTCTATGCATCAGGTTCACTTGCACGCCGAATTTCTTGTTCAGGTGCTCGGCAAGATGCTGTGCCGAATATACGGAACGGTGCTGACCGCCTGTACAGCCGAAACATACGGACAGGCTGGTGAAACCGCGTTCCATATACCGTTTTACGGATGCATCCACCAGGGCGTATACGTGCTCGAGGAAGACGGCGATTTCTCCGTCCTCTTCAAGAAAGCGGATAACGGGTTCGTCGAGGCCGGTGAAGGGCTTGTAACGTTCGTATTTACCGGGGTTGTTCACGGCGCGACAGTCGAATACGAAGCCGCCGCCATTGCCGGAAGAATCTTCGGGGATGCCTTTTTTATAGGCAAAGCTGGTGACTTTTACCACCAGACGGCGTTTTTGCAGGTCGTCGGTGAATTGTTTCAGCTCGGTCAGTTCGTGCAGCACTTTGCAGAGATACGGATATTCGGGGTAAGGCTCTTGCAACAGCTGGCGCAGGTTTTCAATGGCGAAAGGCACGCTTTGGATGAAGTGGGGCTTCTTCTCGAAGTAACCGCGGAAACCGTAGGCGCCTAACACCTGCATGGTGCGGAACAGTACGAAATGACGGAGCTGGGCATAGAAGTAGTTCTCATCCACTGGCTGGTATTTGCGCAAGGCTTCGATGTACTCTTTCAGGAGCTCTTGGCGCAGACTGTCGGGATAGTTGGCTTTGGCTTGCCACAGGAACGAAGCCACGTCATAGTAGACAGGGCCTTTGCGTCCGCCCTGGAAGTCGATAAGCCAGGGTTCGCCGTCCTTAATCATTACGTTGCGGCTCTGGAAGTCGCGATACATGAAAGTGGCGGAACTGCTGCGAAGGAGTACGTCCGCCATCTTCTGGAAATCATCTTCCAGACGGTCTTCCTGGAAATCCATGCCGGTTGCCTTGAGGAAACAGTATTTAAAGTAGTTCAAGTCCCACAGGATGCTGCGGCTGTTGAACTCCGCCTGCGGATAGCAATAGGAGAAGTTCATGCCGTCGGCTCCGGCAAACTGTACGGCGGGCAGCAGGCGGATGGTTTTACGCAGCAATTGCTTCTCCTCTTCTCCGAATACGCTCGTCTTGCGCCCTTTCTCGATGGCATTGAACAGGAGAGTGTCTCCCAAATCTTCCTGAAGGTAGTACACGTCGTCTTCGGAACGGATAAATACTTGGGGTACGGGTAAGCCCTTTTGGCGGAAATGCTCTGCCATATAGAGAAAGGCACGGTTTTCCTCGACGGATTCGCCGCTGACGCCTATCAGTGTAGGCGTGCCTGTGAGGCGGAAATAACGGCGGTTGGAGCCGGAAGAGGGAAGTTCGTCGATGGCTTCGGGTTCGTGCCCGGTATGCGCGATGTAGAGTTTTTTAAGTTCTTCGGTTATCATAGCGGTTTTTTTATATTTGGCAGCTAAGATAAGGTTTTTGTCGGAGATATTTTTACCTTTGCCGAATAAAATCCGTAAGTCAGTCTGTAACGGAGAGCCTGCTTATACTTTATACCTTATATTTAAATTCAAGCGACATGCGCCACATTCCTCAATTTCTCATAGCAGCCCCTACATCGGGTAGCGGAAAGACTACCGTAAGCCGCGGCCTGATGGCTCTGCTGACGCAAAAAGGGTTGGCGGTACAGCCTTTTAAATGCGGACCGGATTATATCGATACCAAGTACCATACGGCTGTATGCGGACGCGCGTCCGTTAATCTGGACACGTTTATGGCTTCCGGTGAACATGTGCGCGAGCTTTATGCGCGCCGCGCCGCTTCTGCGGACGCCTGCATTGTGGAAGGGATGATGGGGATGTTCGACGGGTACGATCGCGACCGGGGGTCTTCGGCGGAGATAGCGCGGTTGTTGCAGCTTCCTGTCGTGCTGGTGGTGGATGCCAAGTCTGCCGCTTATTCAATGGCTCCTTTGCTGTCGGGATTCATTCATTTTCGTCCGGAGATACGGATTGCGGGGGTGATATTCAATCGTGTGGGGTCGCCCCGGCATTATGAAATGCTTCGGGAAGTGTGTGACGAGGTGGGCGTTGCCTGTTTGGGCTACCTTCCGAAGACGAAAGCGCTGGAGCAGGAATCGCGTTATTTGGGGCTTGATTTCAGCCGCTCCGAAGGTACGGATGCCATCGGTACTCTGACAGGGTTGCTGGAACAATACGTGGATTGGAAACTGTTGCTGGAAAAGACGGCGCTTCCGTTGCGGGAAATGAGGGGAAAGGGGCAGGATAGGGTCGGCGGTCGGAAACCGGGCGGTCTGCGTATATCGGTGGCGCGTAATGAGGAATCTTTCTCTTTCATTTATGAGGAACATTTGGAGATATTGCGCGAAATGGGGAGTGTCTCTTTCTTCGATCCTGAAAAGGATGTTCCCATATCGCGGGATATCGATTTGTTGTACTTGCCGGGCGGGTATCCTGAAAAGCATTCCGTGACGCTCGCCGGAGCCCGTCGGATGAAAGAATCCGTTCGGGAGTATATAGAGTCCGGTGGCAGGACACTGGCGGAGTGTGGCGGACTGATTTACCTTTCGTATGCCATAGGTTATGACAAACGGGAACATGAGGGTGGCGGTTGCGGGTTCGACAGAATGGCGGGTGTATTTCCTTTTTATATCTCCAATGAGAGTGCATACCGGAAACTGACATTGGGGTATCGCAGCTTCGACTATAAGGGGCAGCGTTTGCGGGGACACGAGTTTCATTATACGCAGTTTGGAAAGCCGGGGACGGCTCCCGATGACAGCCGGAAAGAGCTGTATATGCCGCCTACCGTCGCGCAGGTGTATAACGCCAAAGGGCAGCCGGTGAGTACGCCCGTATTCCGTTATAAGAACACGATAGCGAGTTATACGCACCTTTATTGGGGAGAGACGGATATAATGAAGTTATTTGAATAAAAGATGAAAAAAGTATATACCCGTACGGGAGACAAGGGGACAACCGGAATTCATGGCGGAGCACGTGTCCCCAAAGATGATATTCGCATCGAGGCAAACGGTTGCCTGGACGAGCTGAATGCTGTGATAGGCATTGTGCGTTCCATGCTCTCTGCCGGGGATGACCGGCAGGAGTTGCTGCACACTATTCAGAAGGAACTGATGGTAGTGATGAGCCATGTGGCTACTCCCGATGATGTATTGAATCCTAATCTTCTTTCTGCCGCCGGACTGACCGTACGCTGCGAACAGGAAATGGATGCCATGACTGCCGGGCTGACAGAGAACGGTTATTTCCTTCTGCCGGGCGGTACGCCCGTTTCGGCGCAACTGCATTTTGCCCGCACGGTGGCAAGGCGTGCCGAAAGACGCTTATGGACGCTTCACCGCCAATCTCCGCTGAATGAGGATATTTTGCGCTTCGTGAATCGCCTGTCGGATCTCTTCTTTGTCATGGCACGCACGGAGATGCAGCGACAGGACTGGCCGGAAGAGAAATGGCAGGAGTTTGCTTATAAGAGGAAGAGGCTATAACGGTTCCTTTATATCGATTAAGGTCTTGACTGTCTTTGTCTTTTCTTTGTTTTCGTACTCCTCGCTCTTTACCAAGCCGATGCCTTGGGCATACCATTCGGTGATATTAACCGTTTCGGAGAAGAAAAGGAGCATGTTCGCTTTCATGGTATAGGTCAGCTTTATGCAGTCGAATTCTCCGGCAGGCGTTTTGAGCCGTTCAAAGCCCTGGTATTCTCCGTTTAGGGTGGTTGTCATCTTGATTGGTCCGGCCTTGAAGGTGTATTTGCTTTTCTTCATCTTCTCGCCTTTCCTGACGCGGTTGTGCAGCACAATATAGATACATCCTTCGGAACTGAGCTTTTTCATGACTTCCTCTTCCTTTTCCTTGTTGTCCATGATGATTTTCATGTCATCGCTCATGGACGTTTCATCCATCATATACACAATGGTGTTGTCTTGGGTATAGGCTATCTTTTGTCGGGACATGAAGCCTTTCTTTTCTTCGTTGAGAGGAAGGACGGAATCCGCCAGCGTGATGTGCAGCGTATCATTTCCGGCTTCGGTCTGCTTGACGAAGGACAGGGACTGACGTGTGATGTTGTTCCGGCTGTTGTGGGTTTCATAGTACAGGTGTTTGCCGGTGGTATTATAATACTGGGCGTTTGCGGCGAGGATATTTCCCAATGCTGCCGATAGGAAGATGAACAGGGCTTTTTTCATGGTATTATGTTTTGAATGGTGCCGGAAACAGTTTTATAGCAGCCGTAAATCGTACAGGCAGGCGCGTACTTCTTCTTTGCTGCCGATATGTTTTCCTTTATCGTCGGACAGCTTTACGCATTCGCGCCATTCCTGGTTGACGTTCATTTTGCATTGCGTCAGCTTCATCACGATGTTCGAGGGCTTGAAGCCGGTGTCGTTGGTCAGATTGGTACCGATGCCGAAAGCGCAGCGAATTTTGCCGCGGCAGTGTTCCTGTATGTCGAGGGCTTTGCCGAAGTCCAGGGCATTGCTGAATACGATTGTCTTGGTAGTGGAGTCTATGCCCAGTTCGCGATAGCGGGCAACCAGCTTGTCGGTAAACTCGAACTCATCTCCGGAGTCACAGCGCACACCGTCGAAGAGCTTTGCCTGCTTGCGGCTTAAATTGGTCAGGAACACACCGGATGTATAGGTGTCGGACAGGGCGATGCCCAAATCTCCGTCGTACACGTTTACCCAGTTCTCCAAAGCCATGTAGTTGGCGTGTTTGTAACCAAACTGCGCTCCATGAAACATAAACCATTCGTGCGGGTGCGTTCCCATTGTCTTCAGACCGTATTTCATGGCGAAGTGGCAGTTGGATGTTCCTGTGCAATAATGGGCGGTCTGTTTCAGGCAGTCGATAACCTTGTCTTGTACATCGAATGAGAAACGCCTGCGTGTGCCGAACTCCGAGAAAGAAAGCCGGTGCTCGTTGGACAGCGTGACCTTTTCCGACAGTTTGCAGATAATGTCGTCCATATCCGCGACGTTGCCGAGAACCTGATTCTTGATTTCAGATACAATGGCAAGAAGGGGTACTTCGTAGAGGGTTGCTTTGTATAGATAATCGGTAATTTCGATGCTCAGATGGCGGTCTTTGTCCAGAGAGATATCAATCTTGTCCGGCCGGAAACGGAAAGAGGACAGCCATTCCCAGTAAACTCCGGGCAGGAAGCGGCAATGCTTCGTCATGTATTCCAGTTCTTCACGGGTCAGCGTCACTTCGGACAGCCTGGCAACCGCTTCTTTCAGTCGCCGCAGAAACTCGTCCGTATACGCTGTCTCGTCCCTGTCTTTGAAGCTGAAGGTTCCCAAAGCATAAGGAAACAACTTGATGTAGGCGTATGACGTTGTAAACTTGTAGAGGTCTGTATCGAGGATGGTATGAATCATTGTATTGCTTTTTTAGTCACTGCATTTAAATTGGGGGTGAAGATAGTAACTTTTTCTTAATTTTCAGGTATCAATTTGTTAACAACAGCGTATTCCTATTAAACCATGTTATAAGTAGGACCACAGCC
>ERZ791837.2169-NODE-2169-length-11373-cov-2.567591_pt1 | contig 11373 bp, 10 predicted proteins | sample MGYA00510292_ERZ791837 | MGnify/ENA primary metagenome ERZ791837 (study PRJEB30046, sample SAMN00715259) | human gut metagenome | study: EMG produced TPA metagenomics assembly of the A metagenome-wide association study of gut microbiota in type 2...
GAACTTGTTTTTCCAAACAAGTATCCGGCTTTTCTTCTATTTTTACCATGAAATAGAAACTCAAACAATAGGTTCCCAGCCCGGTTCATACGTGCGGCTCCACAAGCGTTGAGCTTCCGGATCGTTCACAATATGACCATTGGAAGGGTCGATCATCAAGCGATGACCTGTACGCCAGGCAATATTACCCAACTGGACTAACAACGTACTTTTATGTAACTCTTCAATGTCTCCATTCGGACGCCGGTTTGTCTTGATCGCATCGATGAAATCGGCAATATGTCCCATATCCAAGTTAGCACTCGGACTGTTTGGGTCACGACCGTCAATGACATCCTTTGAAGCAAGCTCTTTAACCAGCTTGTTCTTCATATCGAAAATGCGATACCCATTATGACCTGTTTCCAACGCTCCACCTTCACCATAGAAGATCACACCACGATCACGTCCTTCCGTATCGCGGGAATTACAACTACGTCCCTCCCAAGTTACAAGGCAATCATCGCCGAACCGGATATCGATCGTCTGCGTATCAGGAGTTTCCCAATCATCCTTATAGCGGAAACGTCCGCCTTCAGAACTGACGGCTGTCGGGAAATCCAATCCCAATCCCCAACGAACGACATCTATCTCATGTGTACCGTTGTTCAAAGCCTCGCCTGTTCCCCAATGCCAGAACCAATGCCAGTTATAATGGATGAAATTATCTTTGAAATCTGCAACACGTGGGGCAGGACCTTGCCATAAATCCCAATCCAGATAATCAGGTACAGGAACAACTTTCCCTGTTCCAATGGAAGGGCGATTATTGACATACCAAGATTTGGCATATCTCACTTTTCCGATAGAACCGGATTTTATTTCCTCCATAGCTTTAATTACATTGGGAAAGGAGCGGCGTTGGTTACCCACTTGAACAATCCGGTTATATTTCAAAGCGGCTCGAACCAACATTTCATTTTCTGCCGGATTATGACTGGTCGGTTTTTCCAGATAAACATGCTTTCCGGCCTGCATAGCCATAATGGCTGCTTTGGCATGCCAGTGGTCAGGCGTGGCAATGACTACCGCCTCAAAATCGTCCGATTCCAGCATTTTGCGGATATCTTTTTCTCCTTTGGGAGTGCGTCCGCTTATTTTATGAATATCTGCCTGACATCTTTCAAGTGCTCTTGAATCAACATCACAAAGGTAAGTAACTTCACAACCTTTCATCTTGGCAAATCCTTGTGCCAAGGCATTACCTCTGGAGTTTACACCAATGACTCCGATTCGTATTTTTTCGTTCGCACCCAGGATTTCCTGATAACTATTTGAACCGAAGCCGGGAATAATGCTTCCCAAGGAAAGGGCGGCCGTGCCTGCAACTGTTTTTTTGATAAAATCTCTTCTTGTTGTCATAGTGTTTATTTTTCCTCAAAGTTAAGCCGTTATTAACTGATATCAGACTTCTTTTCCGTCAATCAATCTTCAAAAAACGTAAAGCTGTTACTTCTTTTTTCGAAGGAGATGACGTAACCCGATAACGAGTATACGCGGAATCCATAGTATGAAATAGATGAAAAAACTGATAACGAGCACATACCCCAGTTGAGTGAATATTTCAATCCACGGACGTGTATAGACAAGGATTGCAATAATATTGATTGCAAAAGAGAGAAGAAAGCATATCAGATAAATGTTTCTTTCCCTTTTAATTTTTTGGGAGGTGATGATGATATCTTTCATAATTTAAAATTTCATATATGGTATTTTATATTCGTCGGGGAAAAGGATATGGCGCTCTTCCTCCATTGCTTGATTGCCAAGCAGGCAAAGTACGGTGGAGCAATAGGCTTCTTCTACCACATTTTGTGCTTTTTCTCCAGTGATACATGATTGGCAGAAAGAAGAGAGAATGATATCGGAACCATCTTTGTCGGCTCCGATCATGCTCAGCCCGTTGTTGACGTTAATGTCTCCTTCAATAACAAAATGTGGCGTGTATTCCATTTTTGTTTCCGGTCTCCAACTGGGTCCGGCTGTCGGGATAGCAGCGAATACTTTATCCTTAACCTGTCCGATAAGTTGCCGGATGCCCGATGTTGAATGGTCCTCTTCCAGATAATAGATACCTTTTGCCATTTCCATAGTACCTTTGTGCCCGAGGATCTGGTCTTCCATACCGTTGAATTTATTGGAAATCAACGATTCGTAGGCAATCTTCGTTCCGTCGGAGTATCGGTAAGTCACATTTACGCTATCGTATACTTCACGACCGTCTTTCCAGTAGACGATGTCACCCATACCGATGATGCTTACCGGCATTCTTTTAGCTGCCCAGTTGCATACTTCCAGTTGGTGGCAGGCCAGTTCGGTCATTAATCCGCCTGAGCTTTCTTTGTACAATCGCCAGTTGATTTGATGTTCCAGTTCCGGTGAGGGGACGGGACGGCGCCAGTCTGCATTTCTGAACCAATGGCAGCGCATTCCTACCACATCTCCGATGAGTCCGGAATGAATCATTTGCATTCCTTTGATATACTTCTCGTCATACATACGCTGCATGCAGAAGTAGAGAACCTGGTTGGTCGTTTGATAGGCATCATAAATAGCTTTGCATTCGTCTAAAGTCCGTGCCATGGCTTTTTCACAGAATACGTGTTTGCCGGCTGCCAGGGCATCCAGTACAATGGGAGCATGCCAGTTCAACGGAGTAGAGATAATTACGCCGTCAATATCTGCCGATTCCAAAAGCTTCCGGTAGTCTGTGTATGCTTTGGCACCCGGACATAACTCTACTGCTTGTTGGAGGTTAGGAGCATAATTGTCGCAAACGGCAACAATCCGGGCATGGGGAATCTCCTTCAGATTGTGGATATGATACTGTCCCCTGGAACCTGTACCTATTAAAGCGATCCGGGCTTTCTCGTTGCGGATTTCTTTAAGCTTTTCGGGTGTGCAGGAAGACAGCCAGGGTGTGCTTGCCAGCAGTGCAGTTCCTCCTGCGATATATCCCAGACTTTTGATGAATTGTCTGAGATTCAAATCGACTCCTTTTTCTATTTTGTTTCTCATATTTTATAGAGTATATATAGTTCCTTTTATATGTTTGAAGTTCTCGTTGATCTGTTCCCGTTGTTGGTCGTCGGCAATCATCCAGACTGTACTGAGTATTTCTGCATCCAGCGGATTGTCAGATAAGATACTCGTAACTTTTCTTTGTTCGTTGCAGGTTCCTGTAAGCGGATTTATAATATGTCCGGTGTACTGTTCCGTATTCCCGGAAGTGGACAACGTATTGTCAGTAAGGCAAAATTCGTCAAGAGTTTGTTGAGTGTAAGGATTCTGCAAACTGACTTTCCAGCAGTCTCCATAAGGATGGTGTCCTATTCCCATAATCGAACTGTTGCCAAAATCGACGAAAGCATTCTCTATATTTCCCCGCAAGAGGATTTCTTGAATTTTTTTTAAGGCGTATCCCTTCGCGAAACCTCCAAAATCAAGTGTTACGGAAAAGTTGCTAAAAGAGATATGGTGATTGCCGTGAATTTGTATTTGTGAGAAATCGTTTAATGTGATGTCGAAAAGATGAAGAGTCTTTTCATAATAATATTGGCATGACCGTAGGATATCTTCCAATTCCGCACTGACAGAAACTGAATCTTGTTGTGTATGGCTGTTTAGCTTTGATACTTCACTTGTGGCATCAAATCGATTCAACATCTTATCCAACCTTTCTAACTCGTCGGTAATATGTGCCCAAAGCATGTTTAGGAGGGGAAGGTTGGAGTGAATCATCAGGATATCAAGACGTGTCCCCATAACATGAGGAATGAATCCATGAAACATGGATTCATCTGCATAATATTTTATTTCACTTCTTAACACGTGTCTGCGGTCTTTCTTATTTCTCTTTCTTTGCCAGCTCTACAGCTGTAGTGGTGATATAATATTTAGATATTGTATTCTCGTTTTCCCATTCCGGCATATTTTTATCATGCAAATAGCCAAGGAATGCTTCTGCTACTTTACTGAAGTGAGCTTCATGTCCCAGTCTGTCCGCCTGTGGAATATCAATCAGATAAAGTCCTTCATTCATTTTTTTGACGGATAGGAACGGATAGGTCGCTTGCAGTTGTTTGATTGCCTTTTGCAACTGGCTCTCAAATTCAGAGTGATCAGAGTCTGCAGCTCTTTGGATGTAGAGTTGTTTCACAAAACCACTTTCTTTGTCCTGAATTGTTTTCAATGTAGCCTTACTTCCTTTCTTAAGGGAGGTAAAAGTGTCGCCACCATCACTTGGAGGAGTGTAATTCCAGATAACCTTCATACCTATATGAATCCCCTTTACTGTGTAATTTAGGCTACCATTCGCTAAAACTTCCAGCACATTATTATTGATATATTTGTTCAAGAAGGCGGGGAAGGTGTCAGCCTGCGTCGATTGCGAAAATTCAGGTAATGTAATGCGGGTAGGCCAATGTCTGGCTTTCAATACTTCTACATCCGACTGATAACGGATGGTTTCGTTGGGGAAACATTGCCAGTTGACCAGATCGATAAGATGAGTGGTTACATCTGCAATACCTTCTCCTTGTTGCTCTGTGTCATAATACCATACCGGACGAATCAGTGGCTTGCCTGATACATTCTTAAAGAAATGATGAACACTTTCCATAGAAACTGACGGATCATTCAAAGACCCTTTTTGCAATTCACCAAAAAGATCCGGATTGTTCAGTAATGCTTTTTCGATGATATTCAGGATGTCATATCGTTCAGTCATCAAGTCGTAAAGGAGTAATTTCCTTTCCTTTGCCAATTGATATGCTTGAATCAGTAAGTCGAAATCCTTCTTGTTAATGGCCAAAGGCTTGTCGGAAAGCACATTGTATCCTGCTTTGATAGCTTCCAGAATATAGTTTGTTTTTTTCTGGTTGTTTCCGGCAAGCACAACTACGTCCCCTTGACGGTCGGAAAGCATCCTGGAAAGATAATCGCCCCCAATATATATTTCTTCTTTCCAGGATGTGGGATTCTCCGCCCGTTGATTATAGCTATTTATGTCGTTCAGATATTGTTTGACTTCCGCTCCTTCGGGAGCATATACCCGAATTGTGTCGTTCACTGAGGCCAGCGGATTCTTTTGCAACAGACTGGCATGAAAATGTCCTGGGTCGAGGACCACTATTTTTACGTTCGGATTCATATCTTTGTCATGATTGTTGTCTGCCTGCTTTTGGGAAAAAGAGCAGGAAGCAACTATTAATGAGATGGTCAGGATCCCGATGTGTCTGTATGTGTACCTCATGTGCTATTTTTATTTGTAGGTTTTAATTAGCTTCTGTGCATCTTTCAGCCCTTTTCGGTATGCCTCCTCCATGGTAACGATTTTGCCATTCTGTTCTTTGCTCATATTGGAAGCTTTCATAAAAGTGAATATCTCAATTGTTTCTTCTTTCGAAATCGGAGCTACTCCGGTCTTGAAAAAAGTGAGTATTTGATCGAGCAAAACTTTGTAACCTTCATATCCTCCTGCTGCTATTGCACCTTTGGGGGTATAAGCTGTACCGCCATAAATGGCCGGACCTTCTTTGATTCCCCTGAAAGTACCTATCCGCCCGTCTTTCCAACGGCCTACCACTACATCAGCATCTTGGGAAGACATACGGTTGACTGACTCGCAACCGGTTCCCATAAGAGTATAAAGCGTTTCTACTCCGTGAATGCCATAAAAACCGAAATCGGGGTGAGTCGGTTCTACCTTGTGAGGAGAATAACAGTCAGCTCCCAGAATTTTGCCGAACTCTCCGTTTCTCAGCTTTTGATTCTGTGGAGAATATCTGAGTGCAGAAGAAGAAAAGATAGGCACATTGTATTTCTTCGCCATTTCGTAAATGGCAATAGCTTGTCCCAATGTCGCTCCAATAGGCTTGTCGATATAGCATATTTTTCCGGATTTGAATACTTCCATTGCTTGTTCGAGGTGGATTCTACCGTCGTTTGTTTCAAGCATGACGCAATCTACCTTGTCAAGCAATTCCGCTATGGAAGATGTAATCTCCACACCGTGTTTCTTGACCTCTTCTATATATCCGGGAATTCGTTCGTAACTGGACTGGATAGTCTTTGAACCATAAGGGTAAGCTGCTACGACTTCGAACTCTTTGACAAACTTATCGTCAGAGTCTCCGTTCAGTAGCTCGGTGAAAGCTGTAGAATGGGAAGTATCGAGCCCGATAATTCCTATTTTAATTACATCCTGCGCATATAGTCTGAAGCTGACAGACAAGAAAGTAAGGAGGATAAATAAGATATTTTTCATATGTATTTATAAGTTTATTCGTTCTGCACTTTCAGGATCCAAATATAAACAAGAATTTTCTTTTTTGCGTAATATACTGGCCGGACATTTTTCGGAAATTTCTCCATAAAGAGTGTTGTATACTGCATTGGCTTTATTTTTAAAAGGCACAATGCAGAACATCCAGTCCGCTTTTAATAAGGCTGGAATGGTAAGAGTCAGTGCTTTAGCAGGAACAAGGTCGAATGCTTCAAAGCATTTTTCATTCACTTGTTGCTGGCGACATATCGGGTCGAGTTCTACTACTTTAACTAAATGGGAGTCGTTGAAATTGGCTACATCCGGATCATTGAATGCAATATGACCGTTTTCTCCAATTCCCAGACAGACAATATCGACAGGATGACGAAGCAGCAATTCGGAATAACGTTTGCATTCTTCTTCAAGGTTTTCTGCTTGTCCGTTCAGATAGTTTACAGTCTTGAACGGGACTTTGTCGAAGATGCGCTGACGGAGAAAATTTCCGAAACTTTGTGGGGCTTCCGGATGAATGCCGATGTATTCATCCATGTGGAAAGCGTTGATTCTGCTCCAGTCAATCTGTTTACTGTGAATAAGATGACTTAAGAATTCATTTTGTGAAGGAGCTGCGGCAAAAATCATATTGATTTCAGCTTTCTCTTTGAGAAGTTCGCATATTTTGTTAGTAACTTCTGTCGCAGCACATTTCCCCATCTGTTGGATAGAAGGGAACATTTTGACTGTTAATAGATCTTGTTGAAACAGGTATGTTTCATTGATTGTAGATAACATGGCCTTTTGATATAGTTGTTGTTACGTTAATTTGATTGTCGAAGATGACGATGTCGGCATCTTTACCTTCCTCCAAAGAACCCTTTTGGGAATCCACATGCAGAATGCGGGCGGGGGTAAGGGTTATCATTCGGATAGCATCGATTAGGGGTATGCCGGCTATATTTATCATGGTTCTTACCAAACGATCGGCGGTAGCTACGCTTCCGGCAAATGCCGAACGGTCGGGAAGCTTGGCTACTCCGTCTTCAATAATAACTTTCTGACCGTTGGTCAGGCTGCCTAATATGGATTCACCGTCCGGCATTCCCGCACCTCGCATGGCATCTGTGCAAAGTGCTGTTTTATCGGCCCCCTTGAACTTATATACGAATTGTAGTAAAGGTTTGGGCAGATGAATGCCGTCCGCAATGATTTCTACTGTCATACCATCAATCAGATAAGCTGCCTCTACCACACCTGCATAGCGATAGGCATTTCTACGGGTGATGGTTGACATCGCTGAATATAAATGAGTGATATGAGTATACCCTGCTTCGTATGCTTTTACCACTTCTTCATAAATGGCATCGGTATGTGCGATAGATGGGAGGATGTGACAACTTTTGAGCTTTTCCCCCAGTTCGACTGCTCCTGCCAGTTCCGGCGCAATACTCCATCGTACAATATCTTGTGAAGCTTCCAGTATTGTGTTATATTCGTCCGGATGAGGCGTTTTCAAATGATTGGGGTCTTGGGCTCCACACTGCTTAGGCGAGAAGTAGGGCCCTTCCAGATGCAGCCCGATAAATTGGGCACCTTTTTTATTAAGACTTTTGGCTTTTTGATAAACGGCAAAGGTCGTCATTAGCTCTTCGTTTGTGCTGGTCAGTGTTGTAGGTACCATGGCTGTTGTTCCATATCTGGCATGAGTTTCGGCTACTCCCAGAAAGGCCTCTACGGTTCCATCCATAAAGTCATGACCTCCGCCACCGTGAACATGTATATCGATAAATCCTGGGGAGACATATTGTTGGTTGGCATCTATGATCCGGTCGTCAGCTTGAGGAATATATGCTTCGGATGATACAATCTGTTCTATCTTACCATTCCGGCAAACCATTATTTTATTGGTTTCGATGCCGGTAGGGAGTATTAGTTCCCCATTGATAATAATCAGTCTTTCCATTTTTTTAATTTTTAATGTCTTACGTTCAGTTTTATCTCCAGGAGTTGATTTTATGCCCTTTGATGGCAAAGAATACCAGATAGATAAAGCAAGGAATAAGTACCCAGTAACCGATACGCAAACTGTACTGGTCGGCAAAGTGACCATATACCAAAGGTAAGATGGCATTGCCGCATAATCCCATAATCAGCAGAGAGGAACCGGTTTTGGTGAATTTGCCTAACCCATGAATGGAAAGAGGCCATATTCCTGCATAGATCAGAGCGTTGGGAAAACCTAAAGCATTCAGAAAGAAGATGGAAGCATTGGCTTGATGACCGAATAATGTCATATCGAAGTCTGCCCATACCACTCCGAATGAGAGAGCCAAACCTAGTAATGTACACCCTATCAGTGCATTTTTCTGGGAAATGTATTTAGGGATAAGGATGATACCAAGTATATATCCTATCATTGTGCATCCCAGTGTGTAAGAAGGGAATACTTTTGCTTCCAGTAAATCCATCCCCATAGAGTTGGCGTAATTGATTATAGTGTCAATGGCTATAACCTGTGTACCTACATGAAAGAAAATGGCCAATGCACCTAATATGAGGTATGGAAAGTCGAGAATGCTTTTTTTGTCAGTATGTTTATTGTCCTGTTCATCAGTGGCATTCTGCTCGTCAGTATTTATTTCCGGTAATACGGAGTAGCGGATACCGATACCTGTCAGCAGTAAGATGATGCCCAGAATAATGTATGGGATAATGACACGTTGTATCAATTCATTGAGCATGGCGTTCTTTGTTGCTTCGTCCAGTGCACCGGATTCAATTAATGCAAAGAGTTCACTGTCGTTTGCTTTCAGAATAAGGGCAGCGAATATGAGCGGGGAGATAATTCCTGCCACTTTATTGCAGATTCCCATGATGCTGATACGTCGTGCTGCACTATCTATCGGGCCGATAATGGTGACATAAGGATTGGCGGCTGTCTGCAAAATAGCCAGGCCGGTGCCAATAGAAAGCCGATGAGAAATATCTCAAATTGACGTGCCAAAGCCGCCGGGACAAAGATAAAAGCTCCCAAAGCAGTCAGCATAAAGCCATACATGATTCCTTTTTTAAATCCTACTTTCTTCAATAGAATGCCCGAAGGAATGGCCATGACAAAGTATGCTATATAGAAAGCAAAGGCTACAAAATAGGATTCAAAATGGGTAAGCTCGCAAGAAATACGGAAGTATGGAATCAGTATGGAATTGACCCATGATACGAATCCGAATATGAAGAACATACCGGCTAGAATAGCCAGAGATATATAATAAGTTTTTTTTCTTGCCGAAGGTTGATTGTTTCCCATAAATTGGTCTTTTATAGTATGTATTTATATAATTGATAAAACAAAGGTAGTACATTCGATTTCTTTCTTCTCTGTGAAAAACGAAAAGCTACATTCAAAAAACGTATCTTTTGAAGCGCCTGTTTGTCGAATGTCCGCCTTCATTATTGTGCTTTGGTAAAGTACGTATCGTATTTTAAGATAAGACTGTCTGCTATTTGAATCGGGTCTTCCTCTGAAACAATAGGGAAAGAGTCTTTCTGTAATGTCCAGTTGTATTCAAATTGCGTAATGTCCTGGTGGAATTTGTCTTCGTCAAAAGGTTTATCTTCCGAAACAGCAGCGATGACTCCGTCTGTGAAACGTTTCCAACGTTCCCGGTAGAAGCTTCGGGTAAGTCCGCCCCAGCCTCGATTGGCATAGTCATTCAGTTGGGTGTCCTGTTGCCCCCATACGGTCAGGATACAGCGTGCATTTTCTTCATAGTAATCCTTTTCCGACACGGTTGCACCACAGTTTCTGGCGTCTTGTAACCATTTCCCGATGGATAGAGTCGCGTCACAGGAAAGGAGGCGGTCTACGTCAAGCAAGAGGTTGTCCATACGGGTACTCCATTCTCTCATGCCTGTTGTATCTTTCCGGTTATAGCAAGCGGTAAACTGATCTCTATATTCGGAGAACAAGTTTCCTAGTACTTGTCTTCCGATATTGATTACGTCAAAGCGAAAATCACTATTGTTGATGTTCCGGGCTTTTAGTAGCTCTTTCCATATTTGCCATAAGTCGTTATTTGCGTAATGTATGCCGGGGTTTGTATTCCAACTTTTAGTTCCCGTTAGTCTGGGGCGTGCGTTCATTAATACCGATTGGCCGCATGTGGCATGTTCGGTATAAATTTTCTGATGCAAGGCTCTCCACGCTTTGATGATATTGGCATCCTGATTTCCTCCTCTGCACATGGACCAGTTGGTTATCCATTGGTCGGTAGTGACAGGATAATCCCATGCCTGGTCAAAAACAAATTCGTACATAAGAGGGTTTACATCAAAGCCTTCAAGAGTTGCTCCCAAGCCATAGACATTGTCTCCTCCCTCCTTGAAGAGTCGTTTAATCTTGAAATCAATATCATTCAGATTGCCTGCTATCATCGTATTGCCGCCAAAATTACCCAGATAACACCAAATATAGGGATTCCCGTAATATTTTTCAGTATTTCGCCAGATTTCTGTATGATCGCAATAGTAATCGAGTAATATCAGTTTGTTATCCGGTACTGCTTTTAGAAAGGAACGGATACGGGGTTGAGTCCATTTCTTTTTGTCATAGAAGAACATCCAGGTCATTTGTAACCATTGGGCTGCTGAGTCTACCTGATGAATCGACTCGTAAATCTTGCTTGAAACATTGGCTAAAAAATCCTCGCTCCAGTCAGGAGAGTCGACTTCATTGAAAGGATCGATTCCATAAATATGGTCAGTACCATATACTTTGGTTTGTTCCTCCAGAAAACGGCGCTGAATGATTGAGTATAATGAGTCCATCGGATCAATAAAATGACTGCGGTATTTTTCATCGAAGCCACCCCACTGACTCATCTGATAGATTTTTGCATTCGGATAAATTGTTTTTAATTCGGCTGGTACATGACCGGCAAATGCTGGTAATACAGGAGTCATATCAAACTCACGTTCTCTTTCGAGAATACGTTTTTGTAATTCCTCCTGATCCTTTAGCCAGGATTGAGGTAGTGGACTTTGCCAGTAATCAACATTGGACATCCGAT
>ERZ791837.2170-NODE-2170-length-11371-cov-4.719601_pt1 | contig 11371 bp, 5 predicted proteins | sample MGYA00510292_ERZ791837 | MGnify/ENA primary metagenome ERZ791837 (study PRJEB30046, sample SAMN00715259) | human gut metagenome | study: EMG produced TPA metagenomics assembly of the A metagenome-wide association study of gut microbiota in type 2...
TTCCGGTTGACAGCCAATACCGCTGACGAGCGGCTGTCCATCCCAGAGCGTCTTGCTGAGTTGGGAAACGTAGCGCATGACACTTTTCATGCAGCTGCGTGTTTGCGTACCCTTTTTGTAATTCACGAAATGGACGATTGCGATTTGCCTGCACCTCCTTCCTGCATTTTCCGCAGGGCTGTGTTGATCTTGGAAAACTCGTGCACGGCAGAATCCAGATTGGCAAACTGTACCTTGCCCATATTCGCCAGCACCGTCAGCTGGTTGAGATTGTTGCCGATGGCTTTCTGCTGCCGCAGGACTTCCTTCAAGCCGTCAAGAATGACGATATGTTTTCCAAGGCAGCAGGCGGTCACATAGTCGCTCTGGGTCATTCGTGCCTGTGCCGCTTTTCGGCGTATTGCGTTCAAATCCTGTTCTGAAATCCGGATACTGAATTGTTTGTTTTTCCGCATATTCCCTCCGTTCGTAAAAGTGGGTATGGGCTTCTGCCTGCAAATAGCATTTGGCAGGGAGCCGGCGTTCCGGCGACTAGCCAAATGCGATGCTGGCTCCTCCCGAACGGGAGGATTTTTCCCGCCGCGGCGGGGCTTCTCTGCGTTGGTTTGGCGTATTGCGCCTGCGTTTTTTCACATTGTCCGCACGTTGGCGCAACGTTGGCTTTTCCCGTTGCGCCGCGCACACACTCGCAGTCTGGGCAGAAAACCGCACACAGCGGCGACACGCGCCTCACGGCGCACTGCGGGTGCTCGGTACGCCAGCAGGGTCGATAGGGTCGATTTTTTCCACGGTGGGAAGATCGGCACCATCGACCCTTTTCAGGCAGATCAGCCGCTCTCCGTTACTCTTTCGGAAAGATACGAAAATGCCGTTTTTCCTTAGAGCGTCAACGCTTTTTCGGATTTGATGCGAAAAGCTGTTCGGTGTCCAACCCTCGATTCCGGCAGGGTCGATCTTTTCCAACAGCACTTTCGCAGGGGCGCTGATTTCGGTCTCTTTTTGTAGAAGTTCAGAGAGAAGATTTTCGATTTGAAGTGCCGAAATCTTAGAAGCGCCGCTGCAAGTTTTGCTGTCCTCAAGCAGTTTCCAGACGTGATCTTCCTCTCCGAATTCCAGTTTTAACGTGCGATCTGCGATGTCCCGCCCGGTGCAGTGCAGCGAGGCAATGTTGGCAAGACGCGAATTTTTCTGGAGAACAAAGGTCGAATCTGCCGCGCCGCTTAAGCCCGTCGAGCCGGAGATCATATTCATCGGATCGTCGTCGTGGAGCTTGCGCAGATGGTGAATCAAGAGAATCGCGATGTGCCGCTTGTCCGTAAGCTGTTTCAAAAGCCCGATGTCCTGATAGTCATTTGCGTACAGATTGCTGTCACCGCCTACGCTGCGGACGCGCTGCAAAGTATCAATGACAACCAGTTTTGTACTGGGGTGTTCGTTCAAAAACTGCTCGATCTGCTGCTCCAGACCGTGTTTTAATGTATCAGCCATGATTGTAAAATGTAGCGTCGGCGGCGCATCTTCCGTCAGATCAAAGAGCCGCGTCTGGATACGCTGGAACGAATCTTCAAGACTGAGATACAGCACTTCACCCTGCGTTACTGCAAAATTCCACAGCGGCTGCCCCTGTGCAACGCATAAGCAGAGCCACAAAGCCAGCCAAGACTTGCCGATCTTCGGTGCGCCCGCGAGGATGTGCAAGCCCTCTGGAATAAGCTCATCTACCAGAAAGTGCGTCGGTTCATATGTCCTGTTTTGCAGATCTTCCGCATTGATAGTGTGTAGTTTGTTCATACTGTCACCTCCTTTCGATATTGTTGCTGCGATTTTTATTTTCGATTTCCCGCACCGATATCGTAACATAAGGATTGACTTTTGAAAATAGGTAATGTATCATTTCAATAGATACACTATATCGATGCAAATACATTCTCTAATGAGGAAACAGCTTATGGGCGTTTTAGGAAAAGACTTATTTGATTTCCATCGGCCGCAGACAAACACCAAAGTCGAATTTGGTGCATCCGCCTATTGGGTAGAGGATAGAACGATGCCGCAGCCGTATGGAGCGGTGCTGACGGAAATACTGAACCTTGATGTCGCACCTTTTCAGGAATTGCTGAATCAGCTGAACACAGCCGTTCAAGAAAAAAGTGATAATGTCCTGCGTGCTTACATGGACATGAAGAAGGGACTGGCTTCTCTGCCGCTCTACCGGCTGTATCTGGAGGACTTTCGCGTCTTTGGCGATATGCCGGTCGAGGCGTTTGCGGTCGGAGAAGCACAGGATGCTTTTGCGGAGTTCGTGATGCAGGAAGATCATGATCTGCCCGCATTCATGCAGCAGCAGATCGACGATATTCGTTTGATTCAGGAACGGTATGCGTGGTTCCTCGATGGTGTTTTTGCGGGCGCGGTATTTGAAAAGAAAAAGGGCCAGAAGAAAATTCCTCTGGCACCGATGATCTGTTCGCGCGGATATGGAGCTTTTATCAGCGGTGTCAGTCTCGGCGAAAACCCTGAGACAGACGCGCCGCCGGTGAAGACGCAGTACCGCATCCGCGGCGAGAAGGAAAAAGCCGAGATCGTCGAGAGGATGTACTTCGACCGGCTGCTGGATTTTGTCTATGTGGAGTTCATGAAGGGGCTGCAAAAGGGCTTTGTACCGAAACGCTGCACCAACTGCGGGCGCTGGTTTTTACAGAAACCGGGAGCGACCTATGCCTATTGCACAGAACCTGCACCGGGGCAGGACGGCAAGACCTGCCGTGAGATCGGCGCGAGCAGCAGTTTCCGCAGCAAAGTAGAGAACAACGATGTCTGGAAGGTTCACCAACGGGCTTACAAAAAATATTTCGCCCGCATCAGAAGCGGTCTGATGACCAAGAGCGAGTTCGAGGTGTGGTCCCGGCAGGCAGCAGAACTGCGGGATGCCGCGCTGGAACGATATGCGCGGGCGGAAAACGAGGAGGAACGGCAGCGCATCGCGCAGGAGGTCACTGAGGCGCTCAACACAGAATGATAGAAAAAGCAATTCTAAATAATTTAGAAAAAACAGCAGGGAAACAATATCATGAGCCAGAAATAATTCTAACGTATTGTGCCGCTACATAGTGTATGGAAAAGTGTGCATTCCTGTGTACCCGAATGCTTGAAAGGCATGTAGGAGGCTCTGACAAAATCACCAAAAGTGAGAGAGAATTTCACGCGAACTTGATGCAATATTTCCACTTGCTAATTCGGTAAAGCATCATTATAATCAAAATTAAATTGGCCGTAATTTGCTTAAAAAGTTCCGAAAACCTTGAGAAATTTCAAGAAATGAATATATATATATATTCAAGAATTACAGGAAATGGCGGAATGGGGCTTGCGGCGGAAAAGCAGGAGGAAAGACAGTGAAAGCACATCTGACAAAGCGACTTGTGTGCCTGATCCTGGCAATTGTTTTGTGCCTGTCTGCGGCGGTTATCCCGGCGCTTGCAGCAAACGACACGAAAAATGTCAAGGTTAAGGTTCAGAAGGTCAGCAACGACACCGTTCCTACGGAGCTGAATCCGGAGCGTCAGGCAGCGGCGGAAGATACCGTCCAGACACAGTCGGCGGAGGGACCGGTTCGTGTGTCCATCGTTGTAAAAGGTGGATCCGTTCTGGATAAATATTCAACGAACGGCCTTACCGCCAACTACGCTGCCGCCAATTACCGGCAGCAGGTGCGCGCTTCGCAGAACGCGGTGGCGCGTGAAATCTCCGCAGACGTACTCGGCGGCAAGAAGCTGGACGTGGTGTGGAATCTGACGCTGGCCGCGAACATCATCTCGGCAAATGTCGAATCTGACCAGATTGACGCAATCCGCGCGCTGCCAGATGTTGAGGCGGTCGTGGTTGAGCAGCGCTACTATCCCGACCGCTCGGCGGAGAAGCTGGCGACGCAGCCCAATATGGCCACGTCCTCCAGTATGATCGGCACGAACGTCGCATATGAAACCGGTTATACCGGCGCGGGCACGCGGATCGCCGTGATCGATACCGGCATCGATACCGATCACCAGTCGTTTGACAACGGCGCATTCGACTATGCGCTACAGCAGGAAGCGAACGGCAATGAGAATTACATCAAGAGCCTCGATCTGCTCGACCAGAGCAAGGTAACGGCGGTTCTCAGCCAGCTGAACATTGCGCAGAACGGCGTGAGCGCCGACGACCTCTACTATGGCAGCAAGCTTCCGTTCGCATATAACTATGTAGATAAGAATACCGACGTGACGCACGACAACGATACGCAGTCGGAACACGGCTCGCACGTTGCCGGTATTGCGGCGGCAAACAAATATGTCCCGCAGACAGACGGCGACGAAACCACCTATGTTTCCGCGCTGGATACCGTCAAGACACAGGGCGTTGCGCCGGAGGCACAGCTGCTGGTTATGAAGGTGTTCGGCTCGAACGGCGGCGCGTTCGATTCGGACTATATGGCGGCCATCGAGGACGCAATTGTTCTGGGTGCCGACAGCATCAACCTCTCGCTCGGCTCCAGCTATCCCGGCCCGTCGAAGTACACGGCCTATATGGACGCGGATACCGATCCGGTTCCGGTCTATCAGGCAATTCTGGACAGCCTTGCGTCCAAGGACGCTGTGGTGTCCATCTCTGCCGGTAACTCCGGCAACTGGGCGGAAAATGCCTATGCCGGCTCCAATGGCTACGATGCCAGCAGCGGCACGGGGCTGCTGTATGACGATGACGTCAGCATGGACGTGGTCGGCGCGCCCGGCTCGTTCACCAATGCATTTACCGTCACGTCGGTTGACAACATCGGCAACACCGGCGAATATCTGGAGGTTGACGGCCAGAAGTTCATCTACATGGAAACGACCGGGGAAAAGGCCGGCCATGGCATGAAGCAGATGAAGTCTATCGCTGGCGAGTATGAGTATATCCTGATCGACGGCGTGGGCAACACGGGAGATTATGACGCCATCGGCGGCAAAGACCTGCTGGAGGGTAAGATTGTGTTCTGCTCTCGCGGTGAGCTCGACTTCTCCATGAAAGCAAGCAACGCCGCGCAGTATGGCGTTGCCGCAACGATTGTTTACAATAATGTCCCCGGTACGATCAGCATGGATCTGAGCAGTTACTGGAACGAAGCACCGTGCGTTCTGGTGACGCAGGACACAGCAAGAGTGTTCCGCGACAAGGCAGAGCCGGTCTATGACAAAAACGATTCCAGCAAGGTGCTCTACTATAAGGGTAGGATGAAAGTCAGCGCAGATGCAGCTGTCATTCCGGACTCCGCCGAGTACATGACCATGAGCAGCTTCGCCAGCTGGGGTGTTCCCGGCAGCCTGGAGCTGAAGCCCGAAATCACCGCCCCTGGCGGCAACATCTATTCGGTCAACGGTCTGGAGCAGGGCGGTAAGGGCTATGAGAATATGTCCGGTACGTCCATGGCTGCGCCGCAGATTGCCGGTATGTCAGCGCTGTTTGCGCAGCATTATCAGGCGGCCGGTCTGTCCAAGACGAACCGCTCGGTGCGCCATCTGGCGCAGAGCCTGCTGATGTCCACAGCTACTCCGGCGCGAGAGGACGCGACGCATTACTGGTCGGTTCTGAAGCAGGGTGCGGGCGTTGCGAACATCGGCGCGGCCATCACGGCAGATTCCTATGTCTGGATGGCCGATTCTGCGAACAAGGGCGCTTCCGACGGCAAGGTCAAGGTTGAGCTTGGCGAGGACGCGGCAAAGAACGGTACATACAGCTTCTCGTTTGATCTGTATGATCTGTCCGGCACGGAGCAGACTTATGACCTGTCGGCAAGCTTCTTTACACAGGCAATGACCACCATCGGCGGTGATCGTTATCTTGATGAGGCAACCGCACCGCTGGTGGCAAATGTTACCTATGGCAGTGCGGCAAGCGGCAGCAGCGTTACTGTTCCCGCAAACGGTCACGCGACCGTCACGGTAAACATTGCACTGACGGCGGAGCAAAAAGCGGCGCTTGACCGCGACTATTCGGTTGGTGCATATCTTGAGGGCTATGTGTTCGCGCAGGAGCGCACAAGCGCCGAGGGCGTGAGCGGCACGTGCCACTCCATCCCGGTGCTGGGCTTCTACGGCTCATGGACGGCTTCGAGTATGTTTGAGGTTGGCGACTACTATCACTACCAAAGTGGCGAAGAGACCCGGATGCCGTATCTGGGCAACGCCTATACCGATAACAATGTGCTGTACGTCAAGTACGCATCCGACAACAGCCCCTATAGCCGCGGCAGCGTGCTTGGCGGCAACCCTGTTGTCAACGACAGCAAATATCTGCCCGAGCGCAACGCCATCAACAGCGAGAACGGCGACAGCATTTATTATTGGAAATTCTGCGCCATCCGCAACGTGGCAGACAGCCGTTTGCAGATCATCAACAAGACGACGAATACCGTCCTTGCAGAGCAGACGCTCGGCCACTTCCTTGGCGCGTTCTATTCGCAGTATTTTAACCCCAGTGAGTACGTCAATCTGCCGCTGGACTGGAAGCCCGCTGGCATGAAAGAGGGCGAACAGCTGGAGTTGAACCTGACGCTGGCACCGGAGTACTATGTGCAGGACGACGGCAGCGTGAACTGGGCTTCGCTCGGCAGCGGCGCAACGCAGACGTTTACGGCCGTGATCGACAACACCGCGCCGGTTGTGAACAATGTTACAGTTGCTGACAACGAAATGACCGTCAATATTTTTGACAACCAGTATGTGGCGGCTGTTCGTCTGTATGACCGCAGCGGTACGGTGAAACTGGCAGAGGCCGGCGCAAATCAGACGACTGCGGCCAATACGGCAAATGACTTTACGCTGAATCTGTCCAGTGCCAACGGCAACATTTTCTACGTCAAGGCATATGACTACGCGATGAACGAATCCACCTATCGTGTGGAAATGGAAATCGGCGAACAGCCTGGCGAACCGGCAATGTTCCTCTTTGATGCCTACTATACCGGCAACAAGATCTGGAACACCATGAGCGGCAGCGATACAACCTATGTCAAGACGCCGTATGCCGCAAGCGCGGATGATTTCTATGCGGCGGCCTATGTGGACGGCAAAATTGTTGCCTCCACCAGCACGGGCGATTTGTATGTGCTGGACGCCAATGACCCCGAGAACGCAAGCTATGTCCGCACGCTGGATACGCTGCTGCTTGACATGGCCTATGACAAGACAAGCGACACGCTCTATGGCGTGGATGCTGGCAGCAAGGTCTACACCATCGACCGCTACAGCGGTGAGCTGACGCTTGTCGGCACGCTTCCGGTCAAGGCCAGAACGCTTGCCTGCGATGACAGCGGCAATTTCTACTATGCATTTGCCGAGACAGATTACAGCTACTATAAGATTTACCGCCTGCCGATTACGGCAGTAACCTCCGATGCAGCCGCAGATCCGGAAGCAATTGTGACGGTCGGCCAGCGCTATACAACGCCGGAGGAGGACGACTTCAGCGCCGTCGGTTCGCTGGAGTGGGAATCGAAAGAGAATGTTCTGTTCTTTGCCGTCAGCTCCGCGCTGCACAAGATCGACCTGACCGCAAAGACAAGCGCAGAATGCACGGAAAGCGGCTGGGGCGATTACTTCCCGGCAGAGTTCCACGCGCTCTGCATCCCGCGCGAGGGCGGCAGCTGGAGCGCTTCGGAAAGCGCCGCCGCAGTTGCGCTCTCGGATCACAGCGTTTCCCTGCTCCTTGGCAAGACGCAGACGCTGAAAGCATCGGTTCTGCCGTGGAATCTTGCAAACCGTGAGGTTGTGTGGAGCAGCTCCAACAGCAGCGTTGCAGCCGTCAGCGCCAACGGCGTGGTTACGGCCAAAAATGCCGGTACCTGCACCATCCGAGCAGCCTCCGCGCAGAACCGCTCGGTCTATGATGAGTGCACGGTCTCGGTGGAGCAGCTGAACGTAACGCTCACCGGTATGCTCCAGGACGCAAACGGCAAGGCAGAGCTGTTCAGCTGGGATCTGAAAAACAGCAGCAGCTGGAAGACCGGTATTGAGATCGACACCAGCATGGCGGCCATGGCCTATGACCCCGTGGATCAGGTCTACTACGTCATCGACGCGACCGACCGCACCATGGTCAAGGACGAGTCGCAGACGTGGAAGCTCCACAAGGTCGACCCGGCGGCAGGCAAGAGCCTTGCGGTTGCAGACAACGGCATCGGCGTTCCGATGATCGACATGGCGTACAGCACCAAATTTTCCGCGGCAGGCGCTGCCCGTCTGGTCGGTATCTACCGCATGGGCTACGTCTTTAAGCCGTTTGACCCGATGGACACCAGCAATGTGACGCTTCGTGACGCGATTCAGCTTCCGGTCTCCAACCATCATGCACAGAACCTGATCGGTATCGCATCGCTGGGCGTGGAAACGCACAGCAGCGACGCGTGGTACGACGGTGCAACGGATTGGTACGGCGACCCGGAGAACACGACCTGGAGCGGCGAATATGAGGCGGAGCACTTCGCGATCCTGGACGATGCGGGTTATCTGTGGGATCTGTGGATCAGCGTGCATGACGACGGCTACGGCTTTGATTATACCACCACAAAGACGCCGCTGTCGGCACTGGAAGCGCCTCCTTATGACTCGACCAGCAACTACGTCTACTGCTCCATGACCGCGTACAGCGACGGCAGCCTGTACCTGTCCCGCTTCAACGGCGACACGAACGAGATCTACCGCCTGCGCAAGGACGCGGACGGCAGCTATGAGGCCGTCCTGATCGACGACTTCGGCAGCGGCGTCTGGCCGGCACTGCTCGGCGGCGTGGAGACCAGCAAGGACGATCCGGTTCCCGTGACGGTCGACAAGAGCGCGCTGCAGAAGCTGTACGACGACAATCAGAACCGCAGAAAAGACGACTATGTAAGCGGCTGGGACGCATTCGAGACGGCAATGCGTGAGGCGGAGGCTGTTCTTGCCGACGAAAACGCCACGCAGGAAGCGGTAGACGCAGCGAAGGTAAAGCTGGAAGCAGCCATTGCCGGGCTTAAGAAGAAGCCCGAGACGCCGATCATCCCGCCGTATTATCCCATCCTCGGCAATACCGGCTCGTCCCGTGCGAACAGCAAGCTGCCGTTTACCGACGTGTCGAAGAGCGACTGGTTCTATGATGCCGTCAAGGGCGCATGGCAGAATTACCTGATCGACGGCGTGACCGCTACGACCTACAAACCGCACGGCACACTGACCGTGGCTGAGGCGATCAAGCTGGCCTCCGCGCTGCATCAGATGCAGAATACTGGCAAGGTGACGCTGATGAACGGCAAGACCAACTGGTATAACAGCTATGTCGAATACGGCATTGCGAACGGCATTCTGGACAAGAGCTATGCCAACTACACCAGAGCGCAGATGAACGCCCCGGCGACCCGCCGTGAGTTTGTGTCCATCTTCTATCCGGCGATGGACGGCTACAAGGCGCTCAACAACATTGCCGACAACGCGATCCCGGACGTGAAGCTGGGCGACAAGTGTGCGGATGAAATTTACGCATTCTATCGTGCGGGCATCCTGACCGGCTCTGACAAGCAGGGTACCTTCAACCCCGACAGCACCATTGTCCGCAGCGAGGTCGCAGCCATCCTCCTCCGGATGTACGATGCGTCCACGCGTGTACAATTCACTCTGAAATAATTTCCAGTCAAGCAACGAGCGGATTTGGACTTGTTCCGAATCCGCTCGCTTTTTGTATAAAGAAAACCACCGGCAATGCCGGTGGTTCCAAAAAGCTTTACAGTCCGACGTGTATTCCCGTTGCAGCATGGTTTCCTTGTCGCATTTTGCAGCAATATTATAATACCGTTCTCGCGCTGCCACGGACCACTTGACCGCTTGCGTCTCACATGGGATTGCACTCTCCAAAGTAATGTGAGGATATTTCGCTTTCAGATTAAGGACGATTTCTGCGGCGTATAAATCAACTCCAAGAGCCACGCCGCTAACAGAAGACTTGCTTCATCAGAGAGTTATATCAAATCATAAAAATCTTTCACCAAGGTGACATCACCTTTAGGTTCTCGTGCAGTGATGCGTTGGGGTTCGAGTCCCCATGCCCGCACCAAGAAAAATAGCTGCATTTTGCGTCAAACAAAACGCAGTTTTTGTTTCTCAGAATGGTTTGACATAATGTTATATGTTGTTAAAACAGGAGAGAGTTAAATGATTACAATTAACAAGTATCTTGATGATATTTTGTTTGATTTTAAGGAATATGTAACTTCCGGCGTGAGGCTGTGTGACTTAAAGGAAGTTCACTTCGATGCAGGAAACCTTCCCGATTATTCAGACATCCATGTTCAGCAGTTGTATTTGTTGAGGTATGCATATGCATATTCTTTCGAATATAAGCGGATGTATGCTTCTCTGATTCGAAGAATGAATCCAGGCATGGAAATCGCGGTAACTTCGATTGGATGCGGGAGCATGATTGACTACTGGGCGCTGACTCGTGTTGTGCCCAATAGGTGTACGATTCGGTACAGAGGCATAGACACCATCGATTGGTCTTACCGAATGGAACAGAGACCGCAAGACGATGTGCTTTTTAGAAACGCAGATGCAGTAGAACTTGTTTCCAAGGCCAAGAGATTAACTGCTGACGCATATATTTTCCCAAAGTCTATCAGTGAATTCTCCAAATCGGATATTGAAGAGATATGTATTGCTTTAGGTGAAAAAACACCGCTACAAAATACAGTTTACTTTTTATTTTCCTTGCGAACTGATGATAGAAGTATGGAACGAGATATGTCCAAGACCAACTATCTTTTTCAGGCTATCCGGCAAGCTGCCGTGCTGCTTCGTGCGCTGTGCGAGGATCAATGTTCGCACCTTTTGGAAAGCTTTGCACCATGTGATAGAACATCACGCCGCCGTCCTTGTGGTGCAGCAGCTTCGTACTCAGGAATTCGTCGAATGCGGTTTCCGGCTGACAGCCGATGCCGCTGACAAGCTGCTGTCCATTCCAGAGCGTCTTGCTGAGTTGGGAAACGTAGCGCATGACACTTTTCATGCAGCCGCGTGTTTGTGTGCCTTTTTTGTAGTTCACGAAATGGACGATTGCGATCTCACTGCACCTCCCTCCTGCAACTCCCGCAGAGCCGTGTTGATCCTGGCAAACTCCTGCACAGCGGAGTCCAGATTTGCGAACTGGACTTTCCCCATGTTCGCCAGCACCGCCAGCTGGTTGAGATTGTTGCCAATGGCTTTCTGCTGCCGCAGGATTTCCTTCAGTCCGTCCAGAATCACAATGCGTTTTCCAAGGCAGCAAGCAGTCACATAGTCGCTCTGGCTCATGTGCGCCTGCGCTGCTTTTCGGCGGATTGTCTCTA
>ERZ791837.2171-NODE-2171-length-11367-cov-3.002387_pt1 | contig 11367 bp, 6 predicted proteins | sample MGYA00510292_ERZ791837 | MGnify/ENA primary metagenome ERZ791837 (study PRJEB30046, sample SAMN00715259) | human gut metagenome | study: EMG produced TPA metagenomics assembly of the A metagenome-wide association study of gut microbiota in type 2...
TTGTGCTTTGAGTTGTGCTTCCCAGTTTTGGAGGTAGGCTTCGTCAATGCGTTGTTCTTTCAGTGTTCCGGTGACGCGGACGATGGAGTTCACACATTTCGGGTCGAATGCTCCCAAGGTGCCGGCTTCTACGCGGATCACTTGTGTGTCGTCACTGCCCATCAGGAAGATTTTCTTGGCGCCATGCTTGCAGGTATGTGTGCAAACGCCTTCGATGGTTACTTCTTTTCCTGCAAGGTTTTCTGCATTTGCAAGAAGAGAGTCAATTTCTAAAGCAGACGAAGTGGTCTGTTCTGTTGTTGTGTCCGAGGAACTTTTCTGCTGTTTGTTTCCACAAGAGGTTCCGATAACGGCAACCGCCAGTAGAGCGATTGCGATGCTTAGCTTTTTTGTTTTCATTGTTACTTTTTGTTTTTATGTAGTTTATATTCTTTTTTATGAACTTGCAAATGGCTTTTAGTTCTGGTTCTTTACACAACGAACTGTTTGACCACTAAGTACACTGATATAACTCAGAGACAATCTGCCTTCCGGATACTTCGCCATTGAGAATGTGCTCATTAGTCCGAAGAACTGAATATTGGTCAGGTCGCCGGTGCTTGTACTATAAATAGGCTTATATGCAGTTGAAGTCATGTAATAACTCATACTGGGTTTTCCAAACCATTCGGTTACCGTACTGTTGCTGCTGGTTATTGCCGTTGCCTGATATTTGGGGACGGCTGAATAACCGGTTGACATACGTACTCCCGAGAATTGATAATTAAATTTAGCCTCGTTGAGTGTCGGGATTTTACCACCGTCATATGCTGTGTCATAGAAAAGAGCGTCTTTTCCGTTTTCCAGACTATTGCCGTCCGCATCTTTGGTCGAATTACCTACAAGGCTGAAATATTCGGCGCGAGTCGGGATGTGCCATCCCTTCGGACAGATGCCCTGTGCTCCTTCAAAGTCGTAGCAGTTTTCCGGAGTAACTGCTTTGCCGCTAAGTGCGGCATGAATGTCGTAGAGATAACCGTACTGCTTGATAGAGGCTTCGTCCTGCAATGCTTTAGCGGTAAGTGTACCGTCAACTGTACCCAATTCGTACGGATACCAGATGTGAGAATCTGCAGCCGGATCACTTGACGGAGTATATCCATCCGGTACATAGCGTAATGGTTCCGCCATCCATGTTGTTCCGTTGGAGAGAGTTACCGTATTGTAGGTGATGCCGTCATAGATGAAATATCCGTCATGCTCTTCAAAAGGAACTTCCGGCTCATCTCCCTTGATCTCTCCCTCGTCTGTCCAGTTCTCGATTTCACCACTGAGTGTAACGATGATATTATCGGGTAATACACGTATATTGACACTGTATTGTCCGCCTTGAACTAAATCTGTGGATACGAGCTTTTGCATCAATGTATTGTTATCTGAAGTTGTTACTGCAAGAGTGAACGCAGCCGTCTGCGGGACTACAATGGCACGAAAAGTCTTATTCTTTGTCACTTGTTGTGCTGTGATGTCTGTGGCGGCGGCGCTCTCGTTTACGGTTGTCTTCATGGTTGCCCAATCGATATTGGCAGTAGGAACAGAACCTTTGAGCACTATAGATGAAATATCCAAATTCGTTTCGTTTGTCACATTAATAACCAGTTTGGTCAGCATGTGCTTGAAGATCATGCTGATGGAGTTCACCGAAGGAAGTACGTCGGATTTGCTTGCCGCCATAAAGTCGGAGATTCCGTAGTTGGTGGTCTGGTCGGCATGCACGGTGAATGAAGTCGGTACACCGGTTGCGCTGTAAGGATAGTAAGCCACGAATGAAGACTTGTCTGCTCCTTCGGGATACCATTTCAGACTTCCGGCGAAAGCTCCGTCATTGAAAGTCATAAGCTCGTTGGTGGCATATACAGTGCCGTCTTCTTTAGTGATACTCAATCCGATCTGATCCTGATCTTCGAAATTAACCTCTGTGGCACGTGTGATAATAGGAGTGATGGTCACCCGGTCCACAGATGCTACTCCCTCGTTTTCCTCCTGCTGGCAAGATGCCAGAAATGCTGCTGTCAGCACAAATAATATCCCCTTTTTCATCATTTGATAGTTTTATATTATGTAAATGAATAATTTTAAAATGTATAACCTAACTTAATCGTCTCATTCCAACGGCTCGAACCTGCTATATATTCAAGGTTGAAACCGTGCGTATATCCGCCCTGAATTTCGGCATAAATCCCCCGATGAAAGTGATAGCGTAATCCGACGTTCACTGTCGCCCGTGGGGCAGTTGCATACTCATTCTGCAGATGGTAATAATCTGTCAGGCGGTATGGAGGATCGCCCGGTTCGGCTGTCGTTTCAGTAGTCCTGCTCTTCTCCGTGAAGTCTCCTATGGATAAACTTGCGGCAGCTTTCACATCGAATCTTCCGGCATGAAGTACGCCGGATGCGTAAACCCGTCCACAAGTCATTGTCTGTGACGCGACATAAGGGTACATTTGGGTAGTCATGCTTTTAAAAGACGAAATCTCGGCTCCGACACGCAATTCTCCTTTAGGAGCGATCAACTCATATTCGGGCTGAACGGATAAAGCCTTTCTTTCGAAAATCCGGTTGGAACCGTAAACATGGGTAGTCGTGATTCCGTTGGATATCTCCTGTCCCAATACATTCTCGTCATTTGTCTGGCGTGACCATGAGAGGTTGATCCGCAGGAAATGTTCGGTACTGCCTTTGGCGAAACGGTATCTCAGATGCGATGTAATCCGGTGTGCCGGAAACTTAAACCAGATAACCTCTTTCTCTCCGGCGGAACCGGAAGAATGCAGATACTCCACATCTCCGTAAAGCGATCCCCATTGGACCTGAACTGCTGCTCCGTGAGACAGTTCCTTGATGGGGAATCCGTTGATACCCGATTCGCTCAGATGGACTCCGCTTCCCGACCATGCTTCGTAGGCACCGTACATCAGTCCTTTATCAAGGAATGCGTAATAAGGTGTAGCGGCTGTTCCGATCTCTTCTGCTGAAACGGATTCGCTGTTTTTGCTGAAAATATAAGAGAATCCGATCGCATAATGGTCCGAATGATACATGATGCCGGGAGCTACTTTTAAGTCCAGTCTGTAGTTGGTATGTCGCAAGTCCTTGCGTTTGGAGTAATTGGCAGAGGTGAAATCGATCTTTCCGCCGATGCGCCAGTTGGTGCCGGCATCTGCTGCTATACCTCCCATGAACGCATAAGTTTGTAAATCCTTTCGGCCGGGGGTAAACTCCAGTAGGTCTACCGGATAAAATCCGGGATGGATGAACATGGAGCCGCTCATATCCTTGCCGGAAGTGTGGTCGAATGAGAACGAGCCGATCAGAGAATACTTCTTTAAGTGTGTGATGGACTTGGCTACTGCACCGGCACTCCATAATTTGCCGGCTTCGTAGTAGTTGCGGAAGTCACCGTGATTGTTCTTGCCGTACAGTTCGGCGTAGGAGACGGTGACGCTGTCCATCATGATTCCCGTTACGTTTGTTCCGGCATTCCATGAATTTCGTCGTTCGATAACATCGTAAGTCTGTGCCGAGCTTACGGCTGCTATACACAACAGCATACATCCTATATATATTCCTTTCATATTACTCATGCAGGGATTGTTGTTCTCTTTCATAAAAATCGGCGGAAGAGTTGTTCGTATCTTCCAGTATTTCATAACCGGCCTCCTTCGATGCTTCCTCGTCTACCCGACGGTGCAGGCTGCGTCCGTCATACAGTGCACTTTGACTGACATATCCGGCATCGATGGAAGGCGAAATGCGTTTTTTGTTGCTCGACGAACCGCCATAGTACACCTCTACCCCGTCAATCACCCAGTCGAGCGGAATCTTGATGACCTGATCCACCGTGCTGCCGGGCTTTTGTATCACACTGCCCGTTTGCTGTACATACTCCTGTATCGTAGTGTCCTGAGCCTTGAAGATGACAGTGGCGGGAGAAAATATAGAGAATGTATAGGCATTCGCCTGTCCCAGTTTGATGACCACGTCCAGATAATGGTCGCGGCTGATCTGGTCGCCCGGAGCAGGATGATACATCGTATTCCAGTAATAAACATTGTTGTAGCAGGCAAAATATCCCGGTTTGTTCAGATTGACCGACAGCGGGTATTGCGCGGCATGATCTATGGCGCCGTTGACGGCGATGACTGCATCTGCACCGGGTGCCAGCGGGAAGGAAGTGCCGTTACCGCCGAATTGCCAGATGCACTGGACGATAGGAGCGAAATCGGGGAAAATGGTTGCTCCGGTTGCTTCGTCCTGCGTCACCCATACGTTGGTGGACTGGGAGTTGTAAGGATCGAGCGTACCTAAACACAAATGGTCGAGATACTGCGTCTGGGAATCATTGTTGTGCAGGATAATGTATTTATCAGCCTGATAAGTACCTTCCTGCGGCAGCTTGGTACATCCTCCGCAATAGATTTCCTTGATAATGATGGCACCGGCTTTGGAGTGTGTAAGCGGAACGTTGAGTGTGATATCTCCGTTTACGAGTTTTACCTTGTCTGCCAGTCCGTTGAATATATGCTGATCGGCTTTATCGCTGATTTGTATGCGGTATATGCCGTTGGTCAGGGCGAATTGCGCTGTACCGTTCTGGTCGGTTACCGTCTTGTAGGAGTTGCCGCGGGCGATGTCTTCGATTTGGACGGTGATGCCTTCCCGAAGGTATTCCGCATAATCGTCCGGATAGACGGCAGTCACCTGCAAGGTGTGCAGCTGGTCTTCGTAAGGATTGCCTTTGTCGAGGTCCGTACATCCTCCGAGTAAGGATGTGACGAAAAGCAGTATGATATAGATTGACTGTTGTTTCATATTTCTAAAGTTTAATGCGGCAGGTTAGTCCATAATAAAAGTTCGGGGTAAAGATTGCACTGGTTCCGGTTGCGTATGATTTCACATACGCCCGTGAGTTCGTGAAATTAATCGCGTTGAACGACAGCGAAACATGATCGCCTATCTCCTTGGTAATGCTGATATTGGCAGAGAAATACGGATCATATCCGTCGGCTGCGAAAGTATAGGCATTGCCCGATTTACGTATCAGATGCGCGAAGTCCGGATTTTCGGCTTCGGCGGCGGTGAACGGATGTACCTCGTTGTTCAGGTCGAGGTAGGCAACCGGATAAATGGCCGTATAAGAATTTCCGTCGTAGATGCTGCCTCCTGTTTTCTCGTTGCTGTTCTCGCTGACGTTGAACGCGTAGGACGTACCGTTATATTCGGAGAGATTCTGCGACCGCTTGATGAGCGAGGCTTCCAGTTTGCAGGATATGATCAGCCTTGCTTTCGGGATACGGGTGATCGCTGTGATATTGGCATCCAGCGAGTGAGTGCGCTTGCCGTTGGCGGTCGTGGATGAGTTGTCACCGTTGGCATATATACCTACATATTGGTAGGAACGGTTGGCGAGAGTGGTGTGCGACCATCCGTTTTGGTAGTAATAAGACAAGGAATTGTCTATGTATTTGCTATATGTATAGGCCGCATCCACACGGAACTGCGTACGGAGAGGAGTGATCTCCGGAAAATCGATGATCATTTCCGCTCCTCTGCGGGTGATGTCCGGTCCGTTATTGGGAGAGGTTGACCTGACGAAAGTCTGGTCTTTCACCTTTACGTCCAGCGGTGTCCAGTAACTGTCCTCATCGTCCCGTATATATCCCATGCCCGTCTGATTGTCTACGGTAATCTGCGGATTGGCGGACAGCTCGAATCCTTCCGGCAACTGTAGAACATTGTATGCGAACGGAGTATAGGTACTTGTATATTTATAAGGCATCTTCGTGCGGTTAAAGTATCCTACCAGTGAAATACGGGTGCGGGCTACATTGATGTCAACTCCTATTTCGGCATTCTGATTCTTCTGCCAGCGGAGTTTCTCGTTGTGTAATAAAGTATATGGCTGACTGTAATAGACGTAAGCCGACTCATTGTTATTGTATGAGACTCCGAAAGTCTGAATATCCCGATACTCCTGTCGGGGATAGAGTACATAGTACGAAGGCAGCTTCTCGGTCACTCCCCATCCGCCCCGAATCGCTATGTTTTCGTTCAGCTGCCATCTGGCGTTGAAACGTGGCGACAGTGTGTTCAGCTTGTCGTATTGCGTTCCGCTGATGAACAGATTCTCCCAACGCAATCCCGCCATCAGCCTCAGCATGGTGCTGCCGACAGCTACCGACAGGCTTTCTTCCGCATACAACGAAACATTGTGCATATACGGATAAGCCGAGTAAGAACGGGGGCGATATCCGTTGGGAGCCAGCGAAGGATTCTGATAATACTCTCCGTCGCCCACATTGCCTGTTCCTTTCCATTGCACGCCTGCTTTCAGATTGCTGGTAACGTTCTTGAAACGACGGTTCCATTCGTACTTCAACGAAGCGGCATAATCCAGTTCTTTGGAATCGACAATCTGATCGGCAAAGAAATGGTAAGGCAGTTTGCCTGCAATGAAATAACCTTCCTGTTCAGCGTGGACTGCCGGCTGTTCGGACGCATAAGAATAAGGTGTATGTGCATGCGACTTGTTATCATTGTAATACACCGATGCATCCAGTTTGAGGTTGGTAATCCATGACTTGTTGAGCAGCCATGCCAATGACGTGTTTGCACGGAAAACGTTGTCTCTGACTTTGGTATATTCTCCCGTATATGCGTCGGGATCATCCTTCGTATTCATTCCTCCGATGTTACCGGTCAGCCCGATGTCGAATCGGAGCACTTTCCGGAACGTATTGCTGTAACCTGCGGAGAATCCTCTGCGGGTATAAGAAGTATAGGGTGAATTAAGCTTTTGAGTAGCCTTGATCCATTCACCGCTTATGTTGACGATTCCTTTATCGTTGCCGAGGTCCAGCCCTTTGGAAAAGGACACCTGTTCTGTGCGGGGATTGATGGATAGCAGTACATTCCACGGAGTCTTCCCTTTTTTCGTATGGATTTTGACCATACCGCTGTTCAAGTCTCCGTACTCTGCCGAAGGTACTCCGGTGATGACTTCTACCGATTCGATATCGGCCACAGAGATGCTGCGGGTATCTATTCCGGTCATATTGCCGAAAGAAGAGTTGTTGCCGATGCGTACTCCGTCTACTTCTATCGCCGTTCCGAAAGCCGCGTTGCCTGCGGATGAACCTCCGTCGCGCAGAGAGAAAATATTGTTGCTGGTCAAGTCCGGAACTTTCGTCTTTCCTCCCGGAAGAAGGGCGGAAATATCGCTTACATTCGATATCTGCAGATGTTCCAGTGCGTTACTCCCGATGTTGAGCGTGGTGTTCAGCTCACTCTTCGGAGCTTGTGCGGTAACGATTACGTCGTTCAGGGCAAGTGTATTTTCCTTCAGTTGTATCTTTAATCCTTTGATGCTGTTGTTCACATTCACCGGAACCGTTGCCGGAACATAACCGAGGAAGGAAACTTCCAATTGATACTTGCCTTCCTGTATTCCTTGTATCGTAAATTCCCCCTTCTGGTCGGATACAGCCCACAAATAGGTGCCTTTGATTAAAATGGATGCGCCGGGCAACGGTGAACCCGTCCTTTCGTCGGATATACGACCGGAAATAGAATAATTGTTAGTATTGGCTTCAATTCTGGAAATGATCAAAGAAAGAAGCAAGCAGAGCATTATTTTAAGTGTAAGAAACCTCATAGAACAAATTTTGTGCAAATTTCGTTCTATATCGTTAATACTACAATCGCAAATAATGACTATTTTGGGAGTATGCGAGTACCCATAAATAGGTATTTCTCTCCATAGTGATTTGATAGCAGTTTTGCTCTCATGCTCTAACAAACTGTCTGTATCCCTTTATTCATCGTGGTTTCCAGTGTGGTAGCAACTGTGGCGGCAGGTATGAGGGCAAACGGTTGCTCTCACTTGCATCATGGACTTAATCTCGTTTGTTTAGCTTTATGCTTTGATTTGCAGGATGTTAATGTCTGATGTGTCAACTGTTAACAATTGGCATCCCAGCTATTAATAACTGAGAAATCAGTTGTTAATAGCTGACAACTCCTTCATTATAGACTGATAAATGGTTTGAAATGGCTTGAAAGGACAGGTTAAATGAGTCAGTTGTTACGGTCAAGTCATTTCAATCGACAGTTGTTTCAGATAGTTTCAGGCGCTTGAAACTTTTAGTTTCATTGCTTGAAACCAATGGTTTCAAAGGTTGAAACTATTAGTTCCAAGGCATGAAACCTTTTGTTTCAAGGCATGAAACCGAATTTGGAACTACTTCTTGGAGAATAATCTTGTAGGAGAGATGGGAAAAGGAAAGCCTTGGTGACTTCGAGGCAAATAAAGAAGATCGGCTTGCACTGCGACGATTGTCGTGTAGCAAGCCGACCTTTATTTCATTTTATCTATGTATCTTATACGTTCTTTACCTTGATCAGATACTCAGCGATCTGTACAGCATTCAGTGCAGCACCTTTTTTGATCTGATCGCCAACGATCCAGAATGTCAGACCGTTTTCATTTGTAAGGTCTTTGCGGATACGTCCAACGTACACAGGGTCTTTGCCTGCAAGGAACAACGGCATCGGGTATTCCTTTTCAGCAGGATTGTCCTGAAGAACGAGACCCTCGCCTTTGGCGAATGCTTCACGGGCTTCTTCTACCGAGATCGGACGTTCTGTTTCCACCCAGATGCTTTCAGAGTGAGCACGAAGTGCGGGAACACGTACGCAGGTTGCACTGACTTTCACGTCAGAGTGCATAATCTTGCGTGTTTCGTTATACATCTTCATTTCTTCTTTGGTATAACCGTTTTCCGTGAACACGTCGATCTGCGGAATCAGGTTGAATGCCAGCTGATAAGCAAACTTCTCTACTGTCACAGGCTCGTTGGCCAATACCTGACGGTATTGTTCGTACAACTCGTCCATAGCGGCAGCACCGGCACCGCTGGCAGCCTGATAAGTAGATACGTGCACGGTTTTTATATGAGAAAGCTGTTCGATGGCTTTCAGTGCAACTACCATCTGGATAGTTGTACAGTTAGGATTGGCAATGACGCCACGCGGACGCTCCAACGCATCTGCGGCATTTACTTCGGGCACTACCAAAGGCACATCAGCGTCCATACGGAAAGCGCTGGAGTTGTCGATCATCACAGCACCGTATTTGGTGATTGTTTTCTCGAACTCCTTGGATGTTCCTGCACCGGCAGAAGTGAAAGCAATGTCTACTCCTTTAAAGTCATCGTTGTGTTGTAAGAGTTTGACCTCGATCTGTTTACCGCGGAAAGTATAGGTTGTTCCGGCACTGCGTTTAGAACCGAACAAAACTAACTCGTCCATCGGGAAATTTCTCTCATCGAGCACGCGCAGGAATTCCTGTCCTACGGCTCCGCTTACGCCAACAATAGCTACTTTCATCTTTTTCTTTTGTTAAATGTGAATAATGTGGTTAATCGCTGCAAAATTAGAACATTTTATCATATAATCAGCATTTTGGAGATACTTCTTCACATTTTATCAGTTCCCATCCTTTAAATTGGAGCAAAATGCAATGCAATGCAGTCCCTTCACTGATAGTTGTTACCTTTTTATCCCGGCTATATTGTTTTAGTTGCCCTCTGCCTTCTTCCGCTTGTTCTTCCAGTTCCTTATCGGTGGCGGTGCGCGGGAGGTATTTTAATTCCAGAATATAACTGTGTGCCGTGTCCGGGTAGCGGGATTTGTCCGGCAGGAGGAAAAAGTCACAATATCCGTAATTCATCTCCAATTCCGGCTGAACCAGATAATAAGAAGCAAGAGCAAGGTATGCTTTGAAGAAACCTTGCAAATTGTGTTCTCCCTCGATGGCATCGCGGATGGCGGAGTTTTCTTTATAGGCAAGGGCTATGTACTCAAACAGAGGGCGCCATTGTCCGTCGAAGGCCATGTCGTCAATTAAATCTTTTAAGTGAGGCAAGAATACTTCCTTACGCTGCTGGTAGTATTCCCGAAGGAATCCGAAATACTGCTCACGGACGCAATTGTTAGGAATGCACATCACAATACGGTCTCCACGTGTGCCGCACATTGTAAGCAGTCCATAATAATAAAGCAGGCTGCGGAAATTGTCTGTTTCAACAATCTTCTCTGCGGGAAAAGATGTGTGGAGGTTTACCAGTATCTCTCCTTTAGCAGCTATCTCTTCAATCGTACTCATGCGGTCTCCTCCCGATACATTCTCATGGTCGAGGCGTGCCAGCATTTTCAATTTGCTGTAGTCCGTACGGATATTCTTGTCGACCAATTCTTCCGGAGATGCGTCGAAATTAACCCGGTGACGCAAATAATATAGTGTCATGTCGCAATTGAACATTCTCGGATCGGTCTTCAAGCTGGCTTTGGCAAAGCAGTAATTGTCATACCACGGTTTCATTTCATTAATCATGGCATCTATATCTCCTTTCAGCATACCTTCTTTCTGATAATAGTCGAACATCTCCCGTACATCTGTTTCACTGAATCCCATCATCATATTGAAGTGCGGGTCCACACTGATATTCCAGTCTATGTTATATCCGCTGGATAAGTCGTCCAGCGTAACAGGACTTACCCCCATCATAAAAATACGCTCGAACATGCCCTTGAACTTCTTGAATATCTCCCGATAAAAACCACTGGCATGAGTAATGGCATGATATATATCATTGCCCTGCTCATTAAGCACCACGTTAGTGAAATTGTCGTACTCATCGATAATGAGATAGAGCGGATAGCCGTGACGCTGGGCTTCCACTTCAATCATACTCAGTTTATCGGCAGCCGAGGTCGAAGCATAGAATTCTTCGACCGTACGCTCTGGATAAGCATCCTCATAAGTCGCCATAAATCCATCCAACTGACGACGACAATAAAGGTTAAAGTTAGCTTCCAAATTCTCTATCCCGACGCCCGCTTTAGAGAAATCAAGGAAAAGTACCTGATAGCGCCCTTGCAGCGGTGTAGGATTCTGCCCAATCCAAAGGTTCCCAAAACGTTTTTCAAATTTCGCTTTCTGTGAACTGTCATAATAAGCACGAAGCATGTTCAGGAAAATACTCTTTCCGAAACGGCGGGGACGGATGAGAAATAAATTGCTGGGCTGCTGCTCTAACAAAGGAAGATACATCGTTTTATCCACGTAGTACTGGTTTTGCTCCACCACTGCCACGAAGTCTGATACTCCATAAGGTATTCTTTTCACTGCTTCCATATCACTCGCATATTTGAATTCATAAACGGGGACTCCATGCAAATGTAGTCTATTCCTTTCGAATGAACAAAAGAAGAAAGGGAAAGTTGTAACTACGAATTAACGAACGGCACATATCCCTCAGTTACCAT
>ERZ791837.2179-NODE-2179-length-11322-cov-2.759475_pt1 | contig 11322 bp, 6 predicted proteins | sample MGYA00510292_ERZ791837 | MGnify/ENA primary metagenome ERZ791837 (study PRJEB30046, sample SAMN00715259) | human gut metagenome | study: EMG produced TPA metagenomics assembly of the A metagenome-wide association study of gut microbiota in type 2...
TTATTTTATCTGAGCTTGCTGATCCGCAGATAACAACTTATGCTATAGATATAGATAGAATGGCAAAAGAAGCTTGCACTTGTCTGATACGGCGTTTGCGGTATTTAAATGAAAATGCACGCCGAATTGTTGTTAGCGGAACTTTGGTAGTCAGAGACAGTGTACGTTCATTAAAGTAAAAGAAAATTTACCCTGGTTAATATTTATTAAGTAAATTTATCTTATGATATATTGCTTAGTAAATTTAATACAGGGTGAAGGCAATTAGTATAAATAAAACAATAAAAAATAACCTCTGCTGATTGATAACAAAGCCGTCGGCGGGGGTTTTTAGTTTTTAAGGCTTAAAAAAGTTGATGCTGCGTTCTGGTATTTGTTTATTATATACAAGATACCTCCTGCTTATTAGTGCAAGATGTAGAAAACTAATTTTTAACTTAAAAATGCTTGACTTTTGAGCTTATATGAAGTAAAATATAAACATAAAGCAAGAGGATATAGAGTTTACATATAAATTAAATTTAAGTTTATTGGAGAATAAAATTATGAAAAACAGATCTATGGCAATTGCTTTGTCAATTATGATAATGATAGTGACAACTGGCTGCAGCAATAGTGATAATAGCAGCGGTGCAATTGATACTATGACAATAGCGTATAAGGATATGGTTGTCGGTGAGACAGCTACAGATATAGAAGCAGAGCTTAAAATTCTTACAAATCGTACAGATCTTATTGATACAGACTTTTCCGAGTATGTTAACGAATTCACTTCTATGTATCCTAATGTTAAGATAAAGTATGAAGGTATTACTAATTATGAAAGTGACGTAACAACACGACTTACGACAGGTGACTGGGGTGACATTTGCTGTATACCGGCAACGGTTTCGCTTACGGATCTTGGAAATTACTTTGAAAGTTTTGGTGACTATTCTTATTTTGAAAATGTATATGAACTTTCTGACAATAAAATGTATGACAATAAAGTTTATGGACTGCCAACTATGGGCAGCGTAAGTGGAATTGTGTATAATACATCTGTATTTGAAGAAGCTGGTATAACACAACTTCCAACTACACCTGATGAGTTCTTAAATGATCTTAAAAAGATAGATGATAATACAGATGCTATTCCTATGTATACAAACTATGCAGCTGGATGGCCACTGACAGCGTGGGACTCATATATTACAGGATCTACAGGTGACGGTGATTATAAGCATAACACTCTTATTCATGCATCAAATCCTTTTTCAAGACAAAATGATCTTACAGGTCCTTATGCGATATACTATACACTTTATGAAGCTGTAGCAAGAGGCCTTTCAGAAGACGATCCTACTACAACTGATTGGGAAGGATGCAAGGGTCAGATAAATGCAGGAAATATTGGCTGCATGGTACTTGGAAGTTGGGCGATTCCACAAATGAAGGATGCTGGTGAAAATGGTGACAAAATTGCATATATGCCTTTTCCGATTGAGGTAAATGGAAATCAGTATGCTTCTGCAATTGCTGATTACTGTTATGGTGTGAATATAAATAGTTCTTCTGATGATAAGACGGCAGCTATGCTTTACATAAAGTATCTGACAGAATCTTCCGGGTATGCACTTGCTCAAGGTGGAATTCCTATAGTAAAGGGCGATGATTATCCTGAATTTCTTCAAAGTTTCAAAAATGTAACTCTTGTTAGTGATAATCCGGCACTTGAAGGTGAAGAAAGGTATTTTGAAGATATAAACAATATGTCGGAAATCTCTCTTGACTCTGATCCTACTCATGTTGCAGAAATTATAGAAGCAGCGATAGATGGTACTAAAACATTTGATGAAATTATGGACGAATGGAATGCTGCATGGACAAAGGCACAACAAAGTGTTGGCGTAACGGTAAATTAAATTTACAACTGCGACTTTGAAAAGGAGTGGCATTATGAGTGCCAAAAGAAATGTTAAAGGTTCAGGACTTATTCGCAGAATATGGGCTAATATGAAGTGGCAGAAGATCATAGTAATAACTACGTTTTTATTTGTACCTTTGTTTTTGCTTATTCTGTTTACATATCTGCCGTTTTTTAAGATGGTAGAGTTTAGCTTTTACGATATGGGATATATTGGAACACGTAAATGGGTAGGATTAGATAATTACATTGAAGTTTTTACACGTGAGGACTGTTTGAATTCACTCAAGTTGAGCGGATACTACTTATTGGGTTCTATTGTACAGATCGTACTGGCATTGCTGTTTGCAACCATACTTAGTTTTAAGCCAAAATGCAGCAGTCTCTTTCGTGCAGCAATCTATTTCCCAAGTCTGATATGTGGCATTGCAGTAGGCTTTATTTTTAAATATTTCTATACTCATGGATTTGTACTTGATTCTATTATTCAGCTATTTGGTATTCCTCTTGATTCGATACCGTTCTGGCTTAGGGATACAAAAATCAACAACTGGATATTAGTAGCATCCTCCATCTGGAGGTATATGGGACAGAACATGGTGTTGTTCATTGGTGCTATTGTAAGTGTAGATAAAACACAGTATGACGCCGCTGCTATTGATGGTGCAAATGCATGGCATCGGTTCAGATATATTATACTGCCATCTATAAGAACTATTGTTGTGCTTAATATGATATTGTCAGTATCCGGCGCACTTGCGGTATTTGAAATACCTTATGTAATAACAAATGGTGGATTTGGAACATCTACGTATTTTGTACTCATGGATAAGCTGGCTCATTTGAATCAGAAAGTAGGTCTTGCGTCTGCAATGGCAGTTATATTACTCGTATTTATTCTCATAGTGAGTGTAGTGCAGAAGATAGCAGAAAAACGCATGGACAAGAGCTATTTGATTCCTTCTAAGAAGAGGAGGAAAAGCAAATGAAAATCAGACATACTTCTATTGGCAGAGTTATTGCTCAGATAGTTCAGTATATTTTTCTTATAGCCGGCACATTTTCGGCACTTATTCCTATAGTGAGCTGTATAACAACAGCTTTTAAAAGTGATGAAGAATATCGCAGTACAAGCGTTATGACTCTTCCGGATAACTGGTTTAATTTTGAAAACTTTAAAGTTGCATGGAATGCAGCAGATATGGGCAGAGCATTTTTCAATACTTTTATTATCCTTGTATTTGTTCTCGTTGGAAATACAATGCTTTCTGCAATGGTAGCCTATGTTCTGAATAGATTTAAGTTCAAAGGCAATGCACTTATACGTAATTTATTTATGGTAGCAGCACTGATTCCAGGCATAGCTACCCAAGTCACGGTTTATCAGATAATGAGTTCACTACATCTTGTAAATACGATGTATGGATACATTTTTCTGATGCTTGGAACCGATATTATAGCTATTTACATTTTCATACAGTTCTTTGAGAACATTCCTGCCTCGCTGGACGAAGCGGCAATTTTGGATGGATGCAGTTATTTTGGCGTATTTTTTCGTATCCTCCTGCCGCTTCTTAGGCCAGCTATAGTAACGTGTGCGATTCTCAAAGGTGTGAGTACATATAATGAATACTACATGGCTAATCTTTATTTACAGGATAAGAGTTTGTATCAGGTAGTTTCTACTTCGCTTTATACCTTCACAGGGCCTATGGGCAGCCAGTACAATTATATATGTGCAGGTGTAATAATTACAATGCTTCCTATAGTAGTAATTTTTATATTATGTCAGAGACATATATATATTGGACTGACTCAGGGTGCAGTTAAAGAATAATAAATATATGGAGGAAAAAGAAATCATGAGCATTAAGCTTATAGGTACAGGCTGTCTGCCAAATATTCCATGGCAGGATAGACCACTTGGATATTCAGCGCCAATATGGCGTTACAGTGAGAATCCTGTTATAAATAGGAATCCTATCGAAGGCGTTGCAAGGGTATTTAATAGCGCAGTTATTCCTTATGAAAACGGTTTTATCGGAGTTTTTCGTGGAGAGCAGGTAAACGGAATACCGTTTATTTATCTTGGAAGAAGCAAAGACGGAATTCAGTGGAAATTTGAGAAAGAAAAAATACAGTTCACAGATGAAAATGGAAAGCTGTTTATGCCAGACTACGCTTATGATCCACGACTTGTAAAAGTAGAGGATACCTACTATATTATCTGGTGTCAGGATGCATATGGTGCTGCGATAGGTATGGCAAAGACAACTGATTTTAAAACATTTATTCGTGTAGAGAATCCATTTCTCCCTTTTAATAGAAATGCTGTTCTTTTTCCAAGAAAGATAAGAGGGAACTTTATGCTTCTTTCACGTCCAAGTGACAGCGGTCATACACCTTTTGGCGATATATTTCTCAGCGAAAGTAAAGATATGGAGTTCTGGGGAAGACACAGGCATGTAATGGGAAAAAGTGTACGCTGGTGGGAAAATTTAAAAATCGGCAGCGGTTCAGCTCCAATTGAAACAAGTGAGGGCTGGCTTCTATTCTATCATGGAGTAACAAATACCTGTAATGGTTTTGTATATAGCATAGGCGGTGCTATTCTTGATATAGACGAGCCGTCTAAAGTAAAATACCGCTGCGAAAACTTTCTTCTTACTCCTGAAAAATGGTATGAAGAAAGAGGATTTGTATCGAATGTATGTTTCCCATGTGCGGCAATTGCTGATGAAGAAACTGGAAGAATTGCAATTTATTATGGCTGTGCAGACAGCTATGTCGGACTTGCTTTTACCACCGTCGATGAGGTCGTTGAATATATCCGTATTCATGATATTGCAAGTGATGACGACCGTAGCGACGGAAGAAAATGAATACGGAAAAGTAAACATGATGCTTATATTAGAAATAAAAAACTTGAGGAGAGCAACTTTTCCCTTCTGGCTTTCCTTGATATACATTATTGCGATTATATGAGCTTCATGGGTCTTGATTTTCAGTTTAATTGTTAAAGCTGAAGATTTTGAACAGCCGTATTCTATAATTTGTCTCTGAGATGGCAATGGCTTTTGAAGCGTGATGATCTGCGTCAAGTAGATAGGTGCATATCAGTTTCTTATTGACCATTGCCTCGGCAGAGATTTAAGTAATATTAACTAATTGATAAATATGGTATTTATGCAGAATATTGACTGAGATTGATTATTCTGCTTGGAAAATATATTAAATGATTTTTGGGAGGAAATCACTATGAAAAAAATGATTGCACTCGTAAGCAGCCTTGTACTTGGTATAAGTTCAATGGCAAACGGAGTATCGGGGACTGTTACTGCAAATGCCGCAGGTGATAACAGAACCGGATTTGTTACTACTAATGGTACACAGTTCATGTTAGACGGTTCTACTTTCTATTATGCTGGTACTAATAACTATTACATCAACTTCAAGCCGCAGTATGATGTTGATCAGGTAATGGAAGATGCCTCAGCAATGGGACTCAAAGTTATACGTACATGGGGACACCTTGATGCAGGTGTTATTACTGATGAAGTAAGCGATGACGGATATACAGTTTTTACCGGAAGTGTAGATGGACCTGGTGAAAAAGAAGGAATTTACTATCAATATTTTGATGAAGAGTTGGGACGTCCGGTTGTTAATGAAGGCAAAAACGGCCTTGAGAAGCTTGACTATGTGCTTTATAAGGCAGAGCAAGAAGGGCTTCGTGTTCTGATAACATTTACTAATAACTGGGAAGCATTTGGCGGTATGTCACAATATGTAAAGTGGGCACAGCTTGCTGGTGAAAATGTAAATGGTCATGATGATTTCTATACAAATGAAACTATAAAGGGATGGTATAAGGATTATGTTGAAACACTCCTTAATCATGAAAATATATACACACATGAAAAGTATAAGGATGACCCGAATGTATTCTCATGGGAACTTGCCAATGAACCAAGATGTGAATCTGATGCTGGTTGTGAAAATAATATAGTAGCTGATTGGGCAACTGAAATGGCTGCTTTTGTAAAGTCTATTGACAGCAATCATATGCTGGCTGTTGGTGATGAAGGCTTCTATAATTATGGATATAATGACTTTCCGGAGGGCAATCATAAATATGTATATCATGGAAGTTCTGGTATTGACTGGCTTTCTCTTATAGATATTCCGAATATTGACTATGGAACGATCCACGTTTACTGTGACCAGTGGGGTCTTACCAAGGAGCAGGGCAATTTCTGGTTCAAAAAGCACGGTGAGGATGCAGCTGCTGCAAATAAACCGGTAATAGTTGAAGAATTTGGCTGGAAGGATCGTGCAGAGCGTGCTGATGTATATACTGAGTGGTATGATATTTTTGAGGGAAATACATATGACGGTGTAGAGTATGCCGGTACAAACTACTGGATGATCGCATCTCTTACATCTGACGGTACATTGTATCCTGATTATGATACATACACTGTATATTACAAGGGTGATGCAAACGGTAATCCTACAGAAGAAGCACGTGACGTTATTATGGCACATGCAGAGCGTATGGCAGCGAAAAATTCTGAAAATAGTATTACTCCAAAGAAAGCAGATTACGATATTATAAATCCTGCTGATATGACATTCAAAGCTACTTTGGAAATGGGTGAAATATCCGGTCTTGAATTCAATGGCAGTGTTCTTACAGAAGGTACTGATTATACAATCAGTGGTACAACTGTTATACTTTCATCTTCTGTACTTAGCGGACTTGAACTTGGAAACTATAAGCTTACACTTTTGACAACAGAAGGCATTCAGCCAACCGTACTCATTCGTGTATATGATTCACATAAAGAAGATGCGGAGCGTAGTATAATTGATGATTTTGAAGGTTACGACGACAGTACAGATGTATCATCAGCATATTCTCAAAACAGCAGTGGTGATAAACTGAATATTTCTCTTGAAGCAGAACGTGTTAAAAATGGCAATGCAGCTATGAAGTATGAATACAGCGTAGCAAATGGCGGTCCAGGCTACTGTGGTGCTACAAAGGGTCTGGGAAGTGCTGACTGGAGTGGTTTTGACGGAATCAAGTTCTGGATACTTTCTGATGGAAGCAATCGTGAAACAACAATTCAGTTTGTAGACGGTGCAGGTGCATATTGGGAGAGTATTCAGAAGGTAACGGAAGAAGAAGGCTGGATGGAAGTAAAGATTCCATTCTCTGATTTTAATAATCAGCAATGGGGCGTACAGGCAGAAACTCCAACACTTGAAGGTGTAAAGGAAATATCTATTTATGCAGGTCCAAATGGAAATCCAGGTACAGGTGTTTGGTATTTTGATGATATTGGTCTGTATAGCAATGGCGGTTCAGTTGTTATTCCAGACGCAGAAGCAGTTAATACAACATCAACATTTGATGTCAAGAATCCTTCAGATGTGATATTCACCATTATTACAAATGGTCATGCCCTGAAAGGCATTGAATACAATGGTACAGCACTGGTACAAGGTACAGACTTTGCTGTAAACGGCAGTCAATTCCGTTTCAATCAGTCTTATTTGTCAAGTCTTGAATCAGGAACTTATAGCTATAATATCTCTTTTTCAACTTGCCCTGATATAATAGTAACGATAACTGTAAGTGATGTTAATGAAACTGTAACAACAACTACTACAATAACTACTACAACCACTACATCAACAGAAACAACTACTACAGAATCTGGTACCACTACATCAACAAGTGTTGTTATTCCTGAAAACGTTAAATATGGTGATGTGAATATCGACGGTAAGATCACACTGGTAGATATGGTTTATATGAATAAATACCTCACAGGTGCTATTAAATTTAACGAACAGCAGCTTGCAAATGGAGACTGCGCTAAAAACGGATCTGTAGATTCGGGAGATGCGTCTGCTCTGTTACTGTTCATAGGAGAAAAGATCGAATCACTTCCGGCTATGCCTAAATAAAACCTAATAATATAATAAAGCAAAACTGCTGTGCCTGAAAAACACAGCAGTTTTGCTTTATTTAGAAAATTATTAAAAAGCCTAAATAAAAGCATTTTCTAAAATCTACTATAAACTTAAAACAGTTTAAGTATTAAACCATTTCTCCATTTGCAATTCTCTCTGCCAGATCATTCAGATAAACCCATCTGTCCATCTTTTCAGAAAGACAAATTTCAAGCAATTCTTTTTTATCTGATAATTCTTGAAGTTTTAAATAGTCCGACGAACATTCTGTTATTTCTTTTTCAATATCTGCTATCTGACATTCAAGATCAGCTATAACATCATCAATAGTTTCAAATTCTCTTTGTTCATTAAAAGAAAATTTCAGCTTTTTCTTTCCCGTAAAAGTGCGTTCTTTCTTTTCAGGTACATTTTTTGATTTTTCTGATATTATTTTATTTGTACGTGTCTTTTCTGCATAGTCACTGTAATTTCCATTGTGTCGTATGATTATTCCGTCACCTCGAAATTCCCATATCTCTTTTGCTATTTTGTCAAGAAAATATCGGTCATGTGAAATTGCAATAACTGCACCGCTGAAATTAGCAATATAGTCCTCTAAGATCGTAAGAGTTTCTATGTCAAGATCATTTGTAGGCTCATCAAGCAGGAGAATATTTGGGGCTGTCATAAGAATCTTTAAAAGATATAGTCTTTTTCTTTCACCGCCTGAAAGTTTTTCAATTTTATTCCATTGCAGTTCAGGAGTAAACAAAAACCGTTCAAGCATTTTTTCTGCTGATACAGTACCGTCGACAGTCTTTATATTGTCAGCAGTTTCTTTTATATATTCAATTACTTTCTGTGATGGATTCATGCTTTCGTATTCCTGCGAGAAGTATCCTATCTGCACCGTATCACCAATTGTAATAGTACCACTGTCTTGAGATAATCGTCCAGCCATCATTTTTATCAGTGTACTTTTTCCAATACCATTATGACCAACTATTCCGATTCTGGCATCTCTTGAAAGTATACAGGAAAAATTATTTATAAGCTTCTTGTTTCCTATGGATTTAGATATATTCTCAAGTTCAATAGTTTTCTTTCCAAGTCTGGAAGAAACAGACTTCAATTGCAGTTTTTCTGTTTCTTCCAATTTTTTTCTATTTTCCAGTTCGTAAAACCTTTCAATTCTGTCCTTTGACTTTGTACCTCTTGCACGAACGCCTCTTCTTATCCATTCCAGCTCTTGTCGATATAGTGTGCGATTTTTTCGTTCTTTTGTTTCGGCATCAACTTCACGCTGTGCTTTATGTTCAAGATATGTATTGTAGTTGCCGTTACATTCAAAAATATTTCCTTTGTCTACTTCAATAATTTTATGAGTTATACTATTAAGAAAATATCTGTCATGTGTTACCATAACAATCGCACCACGATACTTTTTCAAATGTTCTTCAAGCAGCTGTACTGTTTCATTATCAATGTGGTTAGTTGGCTCGTCAATAAGCAATATATCGCTTGGCTGAATAAGTGCAGCCGCTATTCCTGCACGCCTTCTTTCACCACCGGACAGATCACTGATATCTTTTGTACAGTCAGTTATACCAAACTTTCCAAGTATAGATTTAGCTTCGAATTCCTTTGATTCTTTTAAATCAGCAGGGAGATGAAGCATCACTTGTTTAAGTACACTGCCATGTTCTTCAAATTCTGGTATTTGTGGAAGATATGATATTTTTACTCCGCTTGTTCGTATTACGGCTCCGCTGTCAGGTTTGTCTTTTCCGGCAAGAATCCTGAGAAGTGTTGATTTACCGGTTCCATTTATTCCTATAACTCCAACCTTATCTCCTTCATTAAGAAAAAATGAAACGTTATCCAGAATCTTACGTTCCATATATGTTTTTGAAATATTCTGTGCCGATAATAATATCATTGTTTAATTTGTACTCCTTTCGCAAAAAGCATACCCCGAAATCACGAAAAATTACGTACTTTCGGGGATGGTATAATCTTAAAACCTGTCCACATAGAAATTGTGTGTTTAATTTCCTATGTGGACAGGTTCTTAAATATCAAGCATCACATAATTTGTATTATTCTGCCTCTGCAGCATAAACTTCAGGAACTTTAGGCAGATCAAAGCCTGTACCAATGAAATAGTCAGTATGCGGCGGCTGATTATAACCTACATTCTGACCTGCAACCTGTGCACGGTACTGTGGGTTGTGCATAAGTGAGTATATCTTATAATCAGTTGAGTAGGTTGTTGTAAATACTCTTAGTGCAGATCCATTATTTGTATGGAAAATAACTTCTTCACGCCAGTCACCAAAGAGGTCACATGAAATAACTGCGTTTGATTTTGAAGCGTTATTATAAGCTGCTCCGTCACCGGTGAATACTCGACCCTTTCCATACTGGTCTATCATTGTTCTGTCCATAACAGCTCTCTCAAGTGTGTCTGTCCAGTAAATTACAGAGTTCTGCCCCCATTTAGTAATATCAGACCAATTGCAAACTACATTTCCGGAAGTATCATATACAACAGCATTATGACTGCCAACTATTTCTGCGGTATCATTGCCTGGGATAAGATTATCAGCAAGGCATCGCCCGGTATCACTATCTGCCTTTTCTCTAAACAGTATACTTCCTGTTTTTCCATCACGGAGAGAAATTCCGTAGCCTGCATTTTTTTCTTCATGACACATAAATATCTCAATTCCCGGATTACTTGGGTCAAAATCTCCAACATGCATAGCGTCACCATGGCTGAGTCCGGAAGTGTACAGGAGTTTTCCGTTATCATCAATGACAGCTGAACCCATTACAAGTTCCTGCTTGCCATCACCGTCAACATCAGCAGGCATACAGTTGTGGTTGCCGTCGCCATATCCTGCAACAGATTCATCATGACCGGTGTCAAATGCCCAGCGTTCTGTCAGCTTTTTATTTACAACATCGTAGGCTGTGACCGCCATCCTTGTGTAGTAACCTCGTCCCATAATAACGCTCGGAGTCTGACCGTCAAGGTAGGCTGTAGCCGCAAGGAAACGATCAACACGATTTCCGTAGTCGTCGCCCCAGTTAGAAACATTTTCTCTTGCAGGCTTGAAATCAACAGTATCAAGAGCCCTGCCTGTCTTTCCGTCAAAGAGTGTGAGATATTCAGGACCTGTAAGGATACGTCCTGCTGTAGAACGGTAGTCCTTGCTGCCGTCACCGATCACCGTGCCTGTTCCGTCAACTGTTCCGTCAGCAGTTTTGCAGACAAGTTCAGCGATACTATCTCCGTCATAGTCATAAACCATGAACTGAGTATAATGAGCACCTGCACGAATATTCTTTCCGAGATCAATACGCCACAGCTTTGTGCCATCGAGCTTATAGCAGTCAATATAAACATTGCCTGTATAGCCGTTCTTAGAATTGTCTTGTGCATT
>ERZ791837.2186-NODE-2186-length-11302-cov-3.093269_pt1 | contig 11302 bp, 8 predicted proteins | sample MGYA00510292_ERZ791837 | MGnify/ENA primary metagenome ERZ791837 (study PRJEB30046, sample SAMN00715259) | human gut metagenome | study: EMG produced TPA metagenomics assembly of the A metagenome-wide association study of gut microbiota in type 2...
TCACCCAGCCGGAGGCGGTGGAGGAGGTGATGGTGTAGTCTTTCCCTTTATTGCGGTACCACTCCGTGTATACCCGGTTTAGGGTAAAGGACATAATTGCCAGGATGTTGGCGCGGATAGTGTCGTCAGGCCAGGTGGCATAGATTTCGCTGCTGGCTACATTTTTGATGTAATCTTTGTAGCGTACATAATAATTGCCTGCAGCGGAATCGTTGACAGGCCCATCGTGTACCACTATATATTCAGGGACAACGACCTTGCTTAATACGATTTCGCCGTTTTCATTTATTGGTTTTATCTCGGCTTCTTCGATTTTGGGAGGATATTCATAGAACAACGTATGCGGAGGAATTACAATTCTCTGGAAAGTTTCGCCGGATTCCATGACATTCAGCGTTGTTGGCTGTCTGGATAAAGTATCTGCTAATACCTGGCTTCCTGCGATTTCTTTGGGTTCAAAGCCTTCTGCTTCGATCTGAATGGTATATTCTGAGTATGGCTGTTGTTCAACCGGTTCCATACTGTATTCCAGAGGTGGAGCCTTAAGTTCAATGACAGGAGTGCGTCCGGAGGAATCTGTTGCCACTTCTTCAATGGTACTGTCGGGTACTCCTGTGTAGGAGATTCTGACGCGTGCGTTTTCTATGGGACGATTGTTCAGCCGGTCTGATACGGTAACCTGATATTGTCCTGTATCTATATTTTCCTGCTGCATCTGCATATGATAAAAAGCCATACAAGCTCCTGTAGATAATGCTTTCCTGATAAATTATGCAGGGGACCGGAAAATGGTTACCTGAGAAAAGAATTATTGTAGAAAAAAGAATAAAAAAATAAGGCACCATGACTTCTCATAGTTCCTCATTCTTTAAATGCGGAAGATGGGACTTGAACCCACACGAGCGCAATGCTCACAAGATCCTTAGTCTTGCTCGTCTGCCAGTTCCGACACTTCCGCTTGACTCACGTCACAAATGGTATAATATCATCCTCTGCGAGTTTCGTCAATAGCTTTTTAAAATTTTTTTATTTTTTTGAAAAGTTTTATTTATTCCAAAATCTTACTTGTTCTTTCTTTCATTCACAGCCTTCTTCAATTCTTCCAGAGCCTCATTAAATTTTCTGGAATACATACCCGGATTTCCCTTGATGAGGCTTCTCTGATAGAAATCCTTCAGGCGGTCAAACTGCAGACGATGCTCCTTCTCAACCAGATACTTACTGCGGAGCTCTGCAAGCTCATCCTTCACATTGTCCATAAAGGCTCCAGGATTTGTGGTAAGATGTTCCCTGACCTTTGAAAACCTCTCCTCCAGATTTTCCATCCACTCATCAGCGCGTTCTTCTCTCTCCAGCTTTCTGGTTTCTCTTTCATCATTTGCCACTGCGATCAGCACATCCAGACGCTTCTGGATCTTCTCCATCTCAGCTCTTGCCTTATCCAGTCCGATCAGGACATCTCTCAGATCCATAGCAGCCTTGAAGGAAAGTGTGAAATCAGCCACAATATAAACCGACAGCACTACTGTCAGGATCGTCAGTATATTATAGGGAATGGATAACACAAGCTTTTCTACTCCCTTATGCAGGAACTGCGTCATAAAGATCGTCAGGAATCCCCACGCTATGGTCGAGGAAAGACAGATATGTCCCTTATAATTAAACTTCTGGTTAGAGTAGTCCCAATATCTGACTTTAAAAAGCGCCTCCATTGTCATGCCTGTCACCAGTTCAAGAAGCGTTGCTCCCACGCAGCCAGCCAGATAAGTCAGGATAAGATTATCCTGAAATGGCATGGAAACTACAAGCATCATGATTGCACCGCTTCCATAGATAGGAAGGAAAGGGCCTCTCATAAACCCTCTGTTTACAAAATGCCTGCTTTTGATGGAAACATAGGTTGATTCAAAAACCCATCCAAAGAAACAGTAAAAATAGAAGAAAAATAACCACTGTATGGCAGTATAATGGTACATATCCTTGTCTCCCTCTCATTTTCTCAGGTAAAGCTGATCACCGGCTCCTTAGGCTGCCTTGTCTGCTCTACACTGATGGCATGCAGCACCGGTCCTTCTCCCTCATAATCGGAAAAATATTCCTTCTCTACTCTGGCTGTCACCTTGACCCACTGCTTTTCTATCAGGGTATCCGCCCTGTCATATTTGCAGGCAAAACCAAGAAATGCCATATCCTCTGCGCAGCAGGTCATCGCCATTCTTCCCGGGATAAAGTATCCTTTGGGAAAATCCTTTGGTCTTACTACCATACCCACAAACTGGATGGTCTTTCCGATATAGCGATCCAGATTATCCAGGGAATCCAGATACCAGATGCCATAGCCTTCATTATCCAGCTCAATGATCGGTGCATCCAGCTTATAGGGCAGATCATCTTCAAAAATCTGATTGACTTCCCCATTGGCATCCTCAAAGATGATATCTGCCTGCTGGTTGATCGCCTTTACATTTCTCTTATAGGAGCTTAGATCCTCAATACCGTCACACCGGTTAAAAATGATCATCTCAGATTTCCGGAGCATTTCTGCAAGCAGGGATTTCATATTGGTATAGTACATTGGGAAGGTGGATGCATCAATAATCGTGATCTGCTGCTCTACGGTAAAGTACCAGGGAAGCTTCATATTCTTGAAGTTCCACATACCGTTGTACTCAATGATGATCCTTTCCGGCTTGTATTTCTTTTCCAGCTCCTGAAGATGGGAAGGATTGAAATCCTCCTCATCCTCGATCACTTCCATAATGGTCTTTGTCTTTGACAGAAGCTCCTGACTGTATTCATTCTCTCCTTCCTCACAGACGATCAGAAGTGTGGTTCCCTTGATCCGGAAATAAGGCTGTCCCAGTGTATAGCATATAAATTCTGTCTTTCCGCTTTCCAGAAATCCATTGATAATATATACGGGTTTCATTTTTTTACTTCCTCTTTTCTGGTCTTTATCTCTCGAACAGCTTCTTCAGTGCATCTTCCCTAAGCTTTGAACCGATCACACAGAATTTGCCGGTCACATCAGGCTTGCCTGCACGGACATTGCTCTCTTCCGGAACATAGTCAAAGTAAATCCAGCCGCCTTCTTTATCTGCAACCATACCCTTGGCTCTCAGTACGATGCCATAGGTTTCTTCATCATCCAGTGCCTTCAGAATCTCTTCAATATCTTCCTTTGTATAGGTTGCTGCTGTTTCCATGCCAAAGCTTGTAAATACTTCATCCGCATGGTGATGGTGATGATGGTCATGATCGTGGCAGCCGCAGGTACAGTTCTCATCATGTTCATGATGATGCTCGTGATCGTGATCATGGTCGTGGTGATGGTCATGATCCTCGTCATGGTCGTGGTGATGTCCGTGCTCATGATCTTCGTCGTGGTCGTGATGATGCTCATGGTCATGGTCATGCTCATGATGGTGATGATGCTCTTCTTCCTCATCATGCTCATGCTGCTCCATGATCTCCTTTAATAATTCTGCTTCCAGATCCTTTGCTCCTTCGATGGTATCCAGAATATCCTTTCCATCCAGCTCATCCCAGGGAGTTGTCACGATCGTTGCCTTGTCATTATGCTCACGGATCAGAGCGATACAGGTATTTAACTTCTCTTCTGATATATTGCCGGTACGGCTCAGGATAATGGTTCCTGCATGTGCAATCTGGTTAATGAAAAACTCACCGAAGTTCTTGATGTACATCTTGCACTTGGAGGCATCCACAACAGCCACTGCACTGTTTAATACCACATCCTTTTCATCAATGACATTCTGTACTGCCCTCATGACATCAGAAAGCTTGCCTACTCCTGAAGGCTCGATCAGAATACGCTCCGGTGCGTAGGTCTTCAGCACCTCCTTCAGGGATGTTCCAAAATCACCTACGAGGGAACAACAGATACAGCCTGAATTCATTTCCTTGATCTCAATACCGGATTCCTTCAGGAACCCGCCGTCAATTCCGATCTCTCCAAACTCATTCTCGATCAGGACTGTCTTTGTATCAGCAAGTGCTTCTTTTAAAAGCTTCTTTATTAATGTAGTTTTTCCTGCACCCAGGAATCCGGATACAATATCAATTTTCGTCATGTTAATTCCTTCTTTCTGTGTATTTATCCTAAATGACACAAGTTGATTATAATAAGAAGCTTCTGCAAAGTCAAACGCTTCCAAATCCTTACATAAATTTTTATAGTTTTTTATCATCTGCGCCTTTTTGCTTATTGTCTATTCAGTAAAAGAAGCCTATAATTTTTTTTGTTAAAAAAAAGACTAATTAAAACAGAACCTACAAGAAAGGATTGATTTCACATGAACGAGACTGGAGAGAATAAGGCAACTCCCATGGAAAAGGTGGCAACCTTTATCGTTGATAAACGGAACCTGTTTTTCCTGCTTTATATTTTTGCCATTATTTTCTGTATTATCGCAAATGGATGGGTCAAGGTTGAAAATGATATCACAACCTACCTGCCGGATTCGACCGAGACCAGGCAGGGACTGACGATCATGAATGACCAGTTTGTCACCTATGGTACTGCCCGGGTCATGGTTTCCAACATCTCCTATGAGAAGGGCGAAGAGCTTGCCGAAGAGCTGAAGGAGATTGATGGCGTCACCGATGCCGTATTTGACAACACAGAGGATCACTACAAAAATTCTTCTGCCCTGTTTGATGTTACCTTTGACGGAACTACCACAGACGATGTCAGTGTCAATGCGATTCACGAGATTGAAGATAAGCTGTCCGGCTATGATACCTACATAAATTCGGAGGTTGGTTCCGATACTGCAGCCGAACTGCAAAGCGAAATGCAGGTTATTGTGGTCATTGCCGCTATCATTATCGTCATAGTACTGACCCTGACTTCCAGAGCCTATGCGGAGGTTCCCGTACTGATCGCCACCTTCGGCGTAGCTGCCCTTATGAACATGGGTACCAACTTCCTGTGCGGTACCATTTCCTTTATTTCCAATTCGGTTACTGTAGTACTGCAGCTGGCACTGGCAATCGACTATGCCATTATCCTCTGTCATAGATTCAGCGATGAACACGAAACCAAACCGGCAAGAGAAGCCTGCATTGCTGCCTTAAGCAAAGCGATCCCGGAGATTTCATCCTCCTCCCTGACCACTGTATCCGGTCTTGCAGCACTGGCCTTCATGCACTTCCTGATCGGCCGCGACCTGGCAGTTGTCCTGATCAAGGCGATCATGATGAGTCTTCTTTCCGTATTTACCCTTATGCCCGGTCTTCTGATGCTGTTCAGTAATCTGATCGATAAGACCAAGCATAAAAATCTGATCCCTCCTATCACTGTTGTGGGAAAGTTTGACGTAAAAACAAGATTCATTGTTCCTCCGTTATTTGTTGCCATTACAGTTGTAGCATGTATTTTTGCGAACAAGTGTCCTTACTGTTACAGCTATACGGATCTGACCACCGCCAAGCAGAATGAAAGCCAGATTGCCTACCAGAAGATCAAAAATACCTTTGGCACCAACAATATGGTAGCTGTGCTTGTCCCCTCCGGTGATTATGAATCAGAAAGTGCCCTGCTGAAGGATCTTGAAGGCCATACGGAGGTCAAATCAACGACCGGTCTTGCCGGCGTGGAGGCCATGGACGGCTATTACCTGACGGATGCCCTGAATCCACGTGAATTTTCTGAGCTTTCCGGTGTGGAATATGAAGTGGCAAATCTCCTGTATACAGCCTATGCCGTCAATAATAACCAGTATGGCCAGATCATAAACGGAATTGAAAAATACAAGGTTCCTCTTTTTGACATGTTTTTCTTTTTAAAGGATCAGATGGAAGAAGGAAATATCACCCTGGAGGGTGATATCCAGGATACCCTGGATGATCTGTTTGATCAGCTTGAAAAAGCAAAGCTTCAGCTGAAAACAGATGACTGGACCAGGCTTGTCGTCTATCTGAACCTTCCAGAGGAAAGCCAGCAGACCTTTGATTTCCTGAAGGTCATCCATCAGGAGGCTGATAAATACTATGATGATGCTTCTGTTTATGTCGTTGGTAACTCCACCAGTGATTATGACCTATCATCTTCCTTCAGTCAGGATAATATGCTGATCAGTGTATTGTCTGCCCTGTTTGTAATCATTATCCTGCTGTTTACCTTTAACTCGGCAGGATTACCTGTACTTTTGATTCTGGTCATCCAGGGAAGTATCTGGATCAACTTCTCCTTCCCTTATCTCCAGGATTCACCGCTGTACTTCCTGGGCTACCTGATCGTTAACTCCATCCAGATGGGTGCCAATATTGACTATGCGATCGTTATTTCCAGCCATTATAAGGATCTGAAACAGTCCATGCCGCCCAAGGAAGCGATCATCGTTACCCTGAACCAGTCCTTCCCAACCATTTTTACCTCGGGAAGTATTCTGGCTGCTGCCGGTGCCCTGATCGGTGTCATGACGACCAATCCGATCATCGCAGCGATCGGAACCTGCTTAAGCCGTGGTACCATTATTTCCATCATCCTAGTACTTGGTGTCCTGCCACAGATCCTGGTACTTGGTGACTTTATCATTGAAAAGACCAGCTTTGAGCTGAAAAGCAGGATCAATCTCACACCACAGTCCTTTACGGGTGCCACCCGTGTATCCGGTATCATCAGAGGCCAGGTCAACGGTATGGTAGAAGGAAGCTTCAATGGTATTATCCGTGGAAGCATGAACGCCACGATCCTCTCCGGTGAGGCAACCAGTCTGGAGGAAAGTCCCTCTGGCGGCACACCGTCTGAAACAGCACCCGGCACAGACGAAAATACTGAGCCCGGCACAAACAAAGATATTGAACATAATGAGAAAGGAAGTGTTTCCCATGAATAATCAGAAGAAAACAGGTAAGTGGATCAGATATGCGACAGCCTTTGTCCTCCTTCTCTGCTTCTGTCTGATTCAGCCAGTATTTGGAACTATTGCAGATGCCAGAGAGATCACTTCAGCAAACCCGGATGTCTCTCCCACTCCGTTTAACGGTGTGGATATCTCTTCAGAATCAGAGGCTTCTGATCTTTCCCTGGAGGATGCCATCCATATTACTTCGCTGAAGGAATTTCAGGATATGGCTGAGAGCTGTGTGATCGATTCCTGGTCAAAGGGAAAAATCTTCGTTCTGGACAATGATCTGGATTTCAGCACTGCCACCTTCACCCCGGTTCCCTCCTTCAGCGGTATTTTCATCGGCAATGGACATACCATCAAGGGCTTTACCAATGACGCAGGAAGTGACAATACCGGCCTCTTCCGTTATCTTCAGGAAAGCGGTGAGATCTATGATCTCCGTGTCAACGGCTCTGCTACAGCTAAGAGCAGCCATGACGGTCTTTCTCTGCTTGTTGGCCATAACAAGGGTATCATCAGCGGATGCCATGCTGCCGGTAATTTAAATGGCGGCGATGATATCGGTATGATTGCCGGCTATAATGATGTCACCGGTATCATCAGTGAATGTCTCTCGGAGGGTGTTGTTTATGGTAATCACCGGATCGGTGCCATCGCCGGGACTAACGCCGGCTCTATTCTGAGCTGTGTTAACCGTGCCAGTGTCAATACCACTGTAGAAGAAGGGGATCTCGATATTTCCCTGCTGACTGTTGATGATCTTCTCTCCACTGAAAACGTAACCAGTGTAACGGATATCGGTGGGATTGCCGGAAGTAATACAGGCATCATCCGTGCCAGCGTCAATAATGGTGCTGTCGGATATCAGCACGTTGGCTACAATGTCGGTGGAATTGCCGGAAGCCAGATGGGCTATATCGAGGGTTGTATCAACTACGGTGTGCTTCATGGGCGTAAGGATGTCGGTGGGATTGCCGGGCAGATGGAACCCAGCAGCGAAATGCTTTATAACGAGGATACTCTTGATAAGCTGCATACCGAACTGAATAAGCTGCATGATCTTGTTACAAAGATGAATGATGATGCCAGCGGTACCTCCACAGACCTGAATGCTCAGTTAAATAAGCTGCTTGACGCAGTGGAATCCACCCAGCGGGCTGCTGATGGTATTGCAAATGAAGCCAGCAATGACATGCGCTCCTTTACTTCCGAGCTGACGGATCTGTCATCCCTGCCGACTCCAAAGCCGATCTCATTAGACTTTCTGGATTCCATTCCCACTTTAAGTCCAAGTCCCACTGCGACTCCGGAAGGAACCCCGGATCCGAATGCCACTCCAACCGCGACTCCGACTGCCACACCAACTGCAACACCTGCTGCAACACCGGTTCAGGGCAACGGTAGAACCCGTGCAGGCAGCATTGGTGACGATGACAGTCTGGAAAGCGAAACCGGCTCCTACACCACGGAAACAACAATGAGTCAGCCCGTACCTGTCACTGTCAGAATGATGGAGCCCGGCTCTCCTGCCACAACACCTGCTCCTGTAGCAACACCTACCCCCACTGTGACACCAGAACCTACCAAAAGTCCCCTGGCATGGCCATCAGGAGTACCAACCATTGATCCTTCTGCACTTCCTCAGATTTCAGACTATAACTTTGACAAGGATGCGGCAGAAAGTGAACTGAACAAGTTGCAGGATAACGTTTATAACAGTACCTCTTCAGCCCTTGACAGCATGAAGAATACCCTCAGTAACCGTACTTCTATTTTCAGCTCCAGGATCGACAGCTGGCATACCGCATTAAGCTCCGGCTTTTCTTCTATTATTTCTGAAAGCCGGACACTGAATAATATGGTAGATAGCAAATCCCAGCTTCTTCTGGATGACTTCCAGGCTATTACAGATGAGCTGAATGTCATTGGCAATATCATCACCACTGCAGATGACGATGTGACAGATCCCGATGAACTTGTGACTGATATCTCTGATGAAGATAAGGAAACTGATATTACTGGCAAGGTTATGAACTGTCAGAATAAGGGGAAGATTTATGGCGACCTGAATGTAGGCGGTATCGCCGGCTCCATGTCACGTGAAAACGATCTGGATCCTGAAGACGATATCACACTTAATACTACATCCATGAATTTCCGCTATCAGCAGCGTATCGTCATCCGGAAATCTGAAAACAAAGGTGTCATCACCGGCAAAAAGGACTGCATCGGTGGTATTGTCGGCAATATGGTGCTTGGCAGCGTCATTTCCTGTATTGGGGACGGCGATGTTACCAGTGAAGGCGGTGATATGGTCGGCGGTATCGCCGGTTTCTCTGATTCCACGATCCGGGAAAGCAGTGCAAAATGTGCCCTCTCCGGTGAAAATCAGATTGGTGGAATTGCCGGAAGCGGCAAGTCCATCAAAAACTGCTACAGCATGATCGAAATCACCGAGGGTACCAATTATCTTGGTTCCATTGCTGGTAAGGCTGATGTCAATGATGATATCAGTGAAAACTACTTTGTTGAAGGCTGTCCTGCCGGTATTGATGGAATCAGCTATGAAGAAAAGGCCCAGCCTCTTCCCTATGGCAGCTTCCTTTGCTTTGATGATCTTCCTGTCATCTACCAGAACATTACACTGACCTTTATGGCAGATGACAGACTGGTTACAACAGTCACCCTCTCCTACGGCGAAAGCTTTGATCCCACAAAGCTCCCCAAGGTTCCGGAAAAGAAGGGTTATGCCGGCAAATGGGAGGATTTCAACACTTCCTCACTCACCTTTGACCAGACGATCAATGCTGTTTACACGGAATACTTAAGCACACTGGCAAGCTCGGAAAAGGATGACAACGGGAAGGCACTGGCTCTGATAGAGGGTACCTTTAAAGAAGGCGACCGCTTCCTTCTGACTGATATCGACGCTTATCCGGAGGATTCCAAAACAAAGGCCGAATGCAAAAAGATCAGTGTTCTGAACGGAACCGGTCCTTTCACAGTCAGGTACCTGATTCCTGATGACATTGAAAATCCGGAAATCGAGATCTACGATAATGGTGCTTTCATTCCGGTTTCCGGTTATATCGATGGCAGCTACTACGTATTCAATGTGGACAAGCAGGAATTCATCTTCGCCTGCCTGGAGCGGCCTGCTTCCCTGCTTCCCGTATTCTGCAGTGTTGCAGCAGGTGTATTGCTGATCCTGCTCATTGTACTTCGTATCATAAAAAGAAAAAAAGCAAGGGCAAAGCAGAGTTAGGATCGTCTTCCCTTGAGCAGAGAAAAATATATAGTAAAAAAGCAGAGAATGCACAGCTTCTCTGCTTTTTGTAACTTTTCTTACTATATCAAATATCAACCCTTGGGGATCTGTCCGTCAACATGCAGAATATGATTTATCAGCCACTCTGTGAGGTATTGTAAAATACCCATGATCTGATCATCCTGATCTTCTACATCATCATTATGATGATCCATAAATTCTTCAAGCTTATGTATGAATTCCTGATGCTGGATTTTCTGGGTAAATAATTTCTTGTAATGGATAGATTCCATATACTGCTCTTCATCCGTGAAATGCTTTACTGTATAATCGTGGAGTTGTCTTAATATTGCGTCAATTCTGTCATATTTATCCGGTGTAAACTCATCATGGAGCAGTTCATATGCTTCGTCTGCATATTTAAACAGCTGCTTGTGTTCCTCATCTATCATGTCTATTCCGATATAATATTCCGGCTTCATTTCATACATTAGTCTGTCCTCCTTGTTTCCATAATCCATGAAGATTGCAATATGCATATACCTCTTCTACCTGTTCACCATCGCAGAGGCAAAAATCTGCTGCAGGCTCCTGTCCTGGCTTTAACTGCTTTCTATAAATACCCTGATTGGTATTTAATGTGATCCATTCAATAAAATGCTCTTCGAGCATAGGATGCTTTGTCTCTCCGACAACAACATGAACCTGATTGCCGTCCACTGTATATACAGGCACATGCTTCTCGACTGCTGCATCGGTCACTCCGGCTTTTAACTCCTGCATAGCCTCTCCACAGCACATTACAGGCACACCCTTGTCTTTCACTTTTTCAATAATGTTTCCGCAGTGATTACATACATAATATTTTACCGTCATTTACCTTACCTCCTTCTTCTCTGCTGTTTTCTAAAATCTGATACCAGCTTCTTACATGAACGCCTTCCTGCATTTTGAGCAGATACCTCTAAATGAAATATCATAATCCAAAAATTCTACTCCATGAGTGTCATGGATCCTTTCCAGCATGGCTGGCAATTCCTCCATATCCACATCTGATACCTCGCCGCATTTTACACACCTGACATGATAGTGGTTTTTCAATGTAAAATCATATCGGTTCGGTCCATCCGGTACTTCAACCTTTCTCAGTGCACCT
>ERZ791837.2189-NODE-2189-length-11286-cov-2.531475_pt1 | contig 11286 bp, 22 predicted proteins | sample MGYA00510292_ERZ791837 | MGnify/ENA primary metagenome ERZ791837 (study PRJEB30046, sample SAMN00715259) | human gut metagenome | study: EMG produced TPA metagenomics assembly of the A metagenome-wide association study of gut microbiota in type 2...
GCAGTAAGTATTGCATTACTTCTGAAGTTAAGCTGCTCTTTTCACTTTCTTATAAATGTTCATGAAATCGTAGCGAATAATTTCGTCAATTGCTCTTTCTATTTCTCGATCATTCTCTTCATCAGAGAACTGTTCTGAAGTGTGAGCGATTCGATCAAGATACGCACAAGAATTGTATCCTTTTTCCACATCAAACAAGAACCATTCGGAGAACTGCTTGAATGGATCGAAAGGATTGTCAAATGTTGTGAGGGCACAAGAACCATTCATATTGGGTACTCCTTTCAGTTTAAGTAATTACGTACAGTGCTTGTCGAAATACCGAGAGCATCAGCAATTTCGGATGTAGTATAACCTGATGCATTCATAGAAGCGATCTTGTTCTGTTTAGCAGTACTAAGAGTTATTGTTGCTCTTGGAGTAGCGTGTTGTCTAAGGCTTTTCATATCAGCATTAACGATTATCTGGTTAAGTTGATTCTCGCTAATAGCACCGGCTTGAATTGCTTCCCATTCACGATCGGTGATCTTAATGGTTTCTCGCTTGGCATTAACTGACGCACGAGCTTGACTAAGAGCCTGCTGGCTTGCTTTTTTGATCTCAGCCTTTGTCATATCGGGGTTGTCCTGTTTTTTAGCTGCTACCACAGCATTGGCCATAGTCTGGGCTTGTCTTTCTCTTGGTGCATTCTTGAGTGCTATGTTGAGTTTTGCTTTCAACGAGTCCACTTCAGCTTGGTAAGTCTTTTTTGCCTCAGCTGAATACTGAACTTTACCAGCGGACAAGATCTCCAGACGTGCCTGATTGCCTAAAGCTTTCATCTTATTGGCGTAGTTTGCATACGCACGCTCTACCGGTGTATCAGCATCGGAAATGAGGGTACGAGCATCATTTGTCTCTGCCATTTTAGTACTTTGCTGAGTACGAACTTTAGTCTTACCTGTTTTCTTATCTATATAGGTAGGGTTATCTACTTGTTTCCATATTAGTTCGCCGGTTCCTTCATCGATTTTAGGACTACCCTGACGTTTAACAACAGAGGTTTCCGACTTAGCACGGGATATTAAAGTCGAAGCACCTTCATGGTATCTTCCGTTTTCATCGATAGTTCCTTGATACTTCTTCTTCAAAGATCTGATGCCGTTATCGATCTCGCTTTGTTTGTAATCAAGATTGTGCTTTTCAGCATCAATAACAACCATACTGTGACGAACTGCTCTCGCAAGTTCATCCGGTGTAGCACCTCTCAAAGTCATATCAGTAATCAAGTTTGAAACCGACCCCATCTCTTTTTCGGTGTTTCGCATTTTCTTGAATGTACCTTCAGGTTTTCCTCCATATTCAAGCTTTGGATCGAAACCTTCAAGACCTTTCAAAGGAGGTGTTGAAGTGATCTTTACCTTACTCTTACTGGAATTACAGGGGATTACCATGACAGAATCACCATCAAAATCAGCTCCAGATAATCGTTCGGCAATCTTACTATTGATACCGATAGCGTCTTTTGGCGTGTTTCCAAGTACTTTACGAGCTTCAGCTTGCTTGTTATTAACTGTTAATATCGGAATCTCAAATGTGCCACCATGAGGATAACGCACCAAAGCAACATTCTCACCATTCTTATAATTTGGAGCATAAACTTCATTATCTTTCATTGAAGTAATGGGAAGAATGACCTGATATTTCTGACGTGGCAGTGCGGCAGCCTGAAGATGAACAGCAGCAGAATCGCAGTCATCAGCAAAAGATTTCAAAAGAGACTTTTTAACTGTCGGATTTGTCAAGGAACAGATCTCATCAAACTCTGCCATCTTGTCGGCTGCTGCAAGATTGAGTTGTTTGTTTACCAACTGCATATTTTGCTTAGCAAGAAACTGAGATGAAAGTTTATCTGACCATTCGTTCCAGTCACCTTCATCGGCTCGCTTGTTGATGAGTGAAAGCTGTCGTTTACCATCGGCATCAATATAATAGCTCTGACCGCCCGCTTTTATGAGAGAACCAAAAGGATTGTCGGGATCATTTTTTATTTTCTTTAAAACATCCTCAGTAGGAGTTCCTTTCTTTTTATTGGTGTTAAACAGAACATCTACTCCATCAGGCAAGTCATCAGAATAGACAGCCATTCCTTTTAAGTATCGGTTTCCATCAACCAAAATACGAACCTGAGCATAGTGGGAATTGCCAAGTGACAAATCTTCTACACCACGGCGAAGTTCAATTACACCATCTTTATGGATACCGCCTTCCTCGGCATAGCGAATCTTTAAACGACTCGAATCCATGCTCTTAGGGTACACAAATTTATCAAAGGTTTCTCCGCCGTCATGTGAAACATAATCTCTTACAGAGTGAATGTTTTCAAAATTATAGATATCTTTATGTTCAGTTCCAGGCGGACAGAGAACTTTTATATTAGTCTGTTTACCGGGATTTATAAATCTGAAAGAAAGCTCAATAAAGAGTATATAGACGCCAGACAAACTGCTGATAAGAAAAGATATCATTCAATTATTTCTTATCCAACAAAGGAAGATATGCTTCATAACCTTCTTCTTTCATCTTTTCTTTCGAGATACCAAGTTCTTTTTCAACGCCAGTTCCAACGTCGATCAAACCTTTTTCAGCAATTTGTTTTTTAAGAAATTCCGCTGTCGTTTTGGCTTGATTCATACGGGCTTCCGAATTCTCATTAAGAAGGGAACGCACTGATGAATCGTTAGTAAAGCCCATTTTCTTAGCAATTTCATTGAGACTGTAACCTTTCTCACGAAGAGCTTTGGCGGTTGCAACATTTGCAGATCTGCGTTCATCCTTAGCCAGACCAACTTGAGTTCTGAACTGTGTTGTACTCAGCCCCATAGATTTCGCAATAGCAACTTCACCGGTATAGGTTTTGCCTTTTTCATCCGTAAAAGTAAAGCCTGATTTTTTCAACTCCTCTACTCTGGATAGAAAGTCACCGCTGTGTTGGTAAGGGTTATCTCCAGAACCCCACGGATAACGACCTGATCTTCTCGGCATTCCATAATGCATCAGCATATCTTCCACAATAGGATTCATGATTTAGCCCTCCTGCTCTTTAATATTTCTAATGATTTTATCGAAGGTAACGATCTTATCCATAATGGGAGCAATATCTTCGACAGTTGGTGTGTGATAGAGAATTTCGTTGTTTTGATACAGACGAAGCTCCATCTCAATATCAGAAGGTTTCACTTTATATTCCAAACAAAAAAGAGCAGCATATATTTCAAGCTGCTCCATATGAGCCGGAATAACACCGGTCTTTAAATCGTGGATACGAAGTGTTCCATTTCTAAATAAGATAGCATCAGCGGTACCAAAGCAATTATCGGAATAAAACAATATTTGTTCGGGTGTCATTTTAAAGCTGATGGCATCATTAACATACATATTCAATGTTTTTTGTGTTTTAGGAAGTTTTTGTCCTAAACGAATACACTGACATGCGAAGTCATGAAGAACAGTTCCTCTTTGTGTAGCTAAGAACTTAGAATAAGATTCAGCTAATTTTGATTCGTCATAATTGATCCAATGGTATTTGCTGGCGCCAAGAAAAGCGTGCCGCCCTTCAAGTGTTAAATGATTGTTGAAGATCATGCAGAACTTCCTCCTTATTTTCTGGACAAATAAATCTTGAGAAAGACATCTCATTCATTTTATCCACATAGTATTCTTGATTCGGTTGCTTTTTCGCACCAGCACTTTGTTTACACTCAAGAGATGCCCATTTGTCGTTGTAGAGAATGAGTAAATCGGGAATACCTTGTAAATATCCAGAATCGGTCTTAATCACTATACAGCCATGAAATAGCTTTTTCAGTTCTTTGATAAGCTTCGCTTGGAATCGACTTTCAAGCATAATTCAATAGACACTCCTTTCATGTAAATTTGCCAAACGTAAAAGAGATTGTCTATTATTAAAAATAGCTTTTCTACTCTCTCTTCATAAAAGGGAATGTTTTTTTTGCGTGGTGCGAAAATTTTCTTACAAAACATACTCGTGGTCAAAAGCCCACTTTTTTTCGTTTATTTATATATATTATTAAAACTTTTTATCACAATTAAATAAGAAAAAAAGTGGGAAAGTGGGCAAAAAGCCAAAAAAGCACGCAATTGCGAGGTTTTTTGTGGCCATTTTTGTTTTTGAAAGTGGGCTTTTGACCACTTTTTTTGGCCAAAAATCGAAAAATCATACGTACAATTCGTCAAAAAATCTATAAAAACGGTCACAGCCCATTTTTTATTATTCAAAAGTGGGCAACAACTCGCTTGATTTTTCATTATCTCCAAACACGTCTGGTTTTCTTATCGACCAATATTATACAATTTTCAACCTCGAAACCTGCAAGTTCACACAAGTAGAATATCGTATGTAGCAGCTTATGAAACCGTTCGTCTTCCTTATCGATGTTACGTAAAGCTTCAAAAGTTGTCGGATCAGAATACCCCTCCGAATTTCGTCTGGGATTATCATAATTAGCCATCTCTGTATCATTCCTTTCTTTGTCTGTTCCATTTCTCAATGTCGATACCATATTGTTTCAGCTTATATGTACAAAGCCAAACTTTATCAGGATCTTCCATAGCATATCTCTCTAAAAGAGCAGATATATGCGGTCTAAACGTAACATAGAATCTCTTCAGACGTTTCTGACCAAACCCGAATTCTTCATGCAGATGCCAGAGAATCATAGCATCGAGTTCATTAAGATGCTTTTCTTCAAAATTAGCAAACTGACGCCGCATCTCAATACTCATTGCTTTTTTCTCGGCCGCTGTCATCTCTGCACCATATACTTTACCTTTGGATCTCCTCACTCTCATAGTGAACCTCCTACATATCAGTTTTTTGCAAAAATAAGAATAAAAATAAGAGCCAAGGTTATCTCAGCTCTTAATTGGTTTATTCTATACTTTTTTTATCCAAGCTTTACAAAACGTTTCTTTGCATTTCGGATAAGTAGACCATCCGCATTTATTGCAAATAAGTTCTTCTCGTCCGAGATCCGGAATATCTTCTTCAAAATGCTTAATAACTGTAGTCCAACTTCCATCCTTTTGTTTTACCGGGCAGACCATTCTTGATTTAACTTTCATTTTCACTACATCCCCTTTCTTATAAGATTTGCGTCAGTAATTTGTATTTTTATTATAGCATAAATATAACGAAAGGTCAATTTGTTTTGTAAAAAGGTAAAAGGCCATGTATAGGACCTTTCACCTTTGAAGTAGAATGTTTTATGAAATCAAAATTTCATAGCGTTCCTTCAGCTTCTCGAATATCTCTTCGTTTGTGTCAATTCTGATGTGAAATTCAATTTTGTCTTTTTCGTTTAACACGGTTTCGACATAACCTTGAATCCCATCAGCAAACAGCATTCTCAAACAAATTCCGAGTTGCCTATTGCTCACAGCAAGAAAATAATCCATAAGTACCACCTCCTTCATAATAGGAGATGTATATTTAGTGCAGTTACTCTTTGTTTCCGGTAATCAAGTCACTATACGGCAATCCTTCAACCCAGTTGCAGAAAGCATGCCATTCGTCAAGCATATGGTTTTTTCTTGCGTGATACATATTTCTCAATACCTGATAATTCAGCTGTACAGTTGCTCGCTGATTATACGAAGATGGAAGAAGCTGTATCATCTGCCACCATGCTGCTTTTGAATTTTCTGCTTTGATAACATACATTTGTCTGGCAATATTTAAACCTTCGATAGTAGGTTTCAACCAATTTTCTATTGCCGATTCTGTTAATTGTTCGTGGCTAAAAGCGTCAAGGGTGAATTCTTTTTCATGAATCTTATGCATCGTGGAACAACTGTTACGAACAGTACCAACTTTATATGTATCAAACTCTTTCCACCAATAAAGCGGTGCAATGATGTCACAGGTGACAGTAATCATTCGCATAAATTTGCTGTGGTCTGTTCCGGCAGAAACAAGTTTATTCATAAGATCGAGGTCATTCGAACCGATTTCATAATGAGCATCATCGCATCTTAAGCAAAGACAATTACAACACGGCACTTTATTTGGTCCTTTCAATTTACTATCACTCTTATCCCAAGAATTCATAGAATTACGCATTCCTCTAATAGCTGCTTCCCAGCCATAAACATCTGTATTTTCAATTTTTAACATTGTCATACTCCTGTCTATAAACCAGTCTGTCAATGGTAGTCTTATTCACAACTGAAGTTGAATAGGTGATCTCCGGGACATTACCTTGGCTGAAATTGAGAGTTATATAAAAGTCAGTAACCATATCTGCATCAGGGTGAATCATAGATTCTGCTCGGTTGATGAGCTCTTGTCCAGCGTCTTTGATCTGCTGAACGAGTTTGTCACGGTAGTTATTATTCATGATTAATATCCTTCATTCTTAGATTTGATGCTTCTATTTTTCGGTTTATATATTCCTGATAAGATATAGGAACAAACTCTTTATTTTCCTCTTTGAAGTACCTATTCACCTCGACCAATTCTCCATTCGGTTTAACAATAGACAGGATTCCTACAGTGTCAAAGTCACCATGTTTTGTGTCTGTGAGAAATTCCTCGCAATTAACTTTAAATGGCTTATCTGGAATATACGGCATAGTGATAGGGAATAGCTCATCGATGATTGCCTGAACGAGAGGGAAATGATAAGGTCCGATACCATCTGTATTGACGCAATAACAATTATCCACATCTCTATATTTTATCGTTCCATCAGCGTAGACGTATTTAAAAAGCGAACCCATACGCTTGCATTGATATCGTGTTACTTCTTTATCGTGGTCGGCTGTAATATTAAACCAAATATCAGGTGTATCTTCAATCGGTGTAAGAGGCTTTCTATCAATGAGACGATTCAGAATCTGTTTAGTAGCACCAATACTGTAGACGCTATGACCGTCCGAACATAGACTATTATATGCTCGTAAAGCACTTTCATAGCAGGCACATCCGTAATTCCATCCGCCTTCTTCAGAGCTGTTAGTACGCTCTTTCATGCAAGCAAGCTCAACTTCTTTTTCAGCCCATGTGGACATCTTGTTTTTATCATTTGCAAACATCCATTGGTCTGCTTTGGCGTATTTATCGATAGTTTTCTTGATATTTGAATTTGAGCCAAATATTTTCTTAGTAACAGCTGCACAGAAACCGGCATATCTATCGTACGTATCACCTTCACCACAAGAAACAATTGTTTTTGAGCCGTCCGACCAAATTATAATGGTCTTCGGACCACTGTAAATAATTTGTTTAACAGAAATCTCTGTAATCGTATCGCAATCAGGAATAATTGCCAAAGACGTTTCTTTGAACCAGAACACGCCGTACTCACTGTTAGGGTTTGCACGGCCACCAAGCTGAACTCCAATTTTACCATTATAGTTTATTTTAACTATTCCAGTCTGACCAACAAAGCGACTTCCGTAGTCTGTTCCGGGCATAATAGCCACCTTAGTACCAATAGTAATCATATTTTTCTTTCTCCTTTACATAATTAAAATAACGATTTTAGTGGTCAATGCGATAACACTCTTACCAAAGCGGGTTTAATAAGCTGATTCTTATTCGGACATCAATTCCTTCAGTTTTCATTTTTGATCCTCCTTTTTCTCCACATCAATGAGTTTTTTGTAAATATCAATAGCTTCCTGTCCTTGGAAAGCATTGATAATTTTAACAGTGCCATTCTCTCGTCTACCAACAAGAAGAACACCTACATCCTCGTCGTTGGTGAAATCAACACCTACTAATAAGGATTCATTAACTTTGAGTTTATTCATTATTTTCTCCTTTCAATGCGTGTACAATTCCTTGAGAGCCTGTGCTTTGTATAGTTTTGTACTAAATCTGTCGTTTTTGATTTCTCTGATTATTCGTACAGTTGATCTATCATCTTCCAACATCTGATGCACACGTTTTATCAGACTGCTATTATCAGACAACATTTCAGAACATTCATTGTCAGTAATATGAAGACCAGAACTGTTAGCAATATCAGAGCTTCCGTATGTATGGGCTTTTTCTTCATAATTCAGTTTCATCATCCTCCTAACAGCTCTGGATTGTCGTACATGTTGCCGATGATTTCAATATTGCCAAAATTGTTATCATAAAGCCAATAATAACGATTTTCAGCCTTTGAATATATTAGAAAAGCACAATGCTCTGGCATATAAGTAACCCTGCCTATATTGCCATTTTGGATATTTTTTATAATATCCCCCTCGAAAATCTTCACACCGTTCTTATCAGTTAATCCGGTGAATAGTCCTACAGTTTTAGACAAAACTGCAACTTCGTTAATTTCGTTTTTATATTCGGGTGAAGGGAAAATGAAATCAGTTTCTACGCCAGCAATAGCACCTTTTTTGTAGTAGCCATATACAAAGTTATTAGATCCTCGAAACATTGGTTTTCCTCTAAACAAAATCTCACGATTCATTTTCATCATCCTCCTTTACCTTACAAAAAACTCTCATATGCTCGCCTATCAAAGCATGTACAACAGTTTTAACTTTCTCCAACTTGATGCGTTTCGGCACAGCCAAAAATATTTTCATCTGTTCCATATCTATTTTAATGATTTCAATATTTTCAGCTTCAAATGCCTTGCACAATACTACAAAATCATAATATGGATTTATAATCATAAATTATTTCTCCTTTTCTATTCCTCCCAATTCAGCAAATCACAAACTTCCTGTGCGGTTTCTTCGCTGTCAAAGTAGACTTCTGTGGAGCGTTTTAAATTTACTGACCAATCAATATCCCATTTTTTCTTGTCTTTATTATAAAAAACATAATGCTTGTGCATATTGCTTCTCCAATCCGGCACATAATCCGGACAGAACATATCGTGATACAGTTCCAATTTCAAAAGCATTTTAATCTTTTCAGAAACCTGCTTGGCACGTTCTTCTGTGGGAAAACAGTTGCCAATTCTATAACATACAACATCGGCATCTGAACAAGTCCAATAGCTATACAATACGCCTGTAGTACGACCAATATAATAGTAACGTTCCCCATTCTTCGGTTTCCAAGGCTTAGGCTCTTCCAGCTTCTTCACTTCCGCTTCAAGAACAGCTATACGCTGATCGTTTGTACGGTTTGATTCTTTTATCTCTTTGATCTCGCTTAAAAGTTCTTCTATGCTTCTCATTTTCAATTTACCTCCAAATCCATCTCAGCACCGCAGTTGGGACAATAATTCCACCACGTATACTGTTTCGGGAATCCACATCGGCATTCCGAACAGCAAATTCCACCGTCAGGAATACTTTCTATAAAACCATGTTCTAATTTTTTTAGATCACATTTTTCCCAATGGCCATGCCACACTTGCTCGGCTTCAATGATGGGCCGCCTGTCAATAACTGCTCCCGTAAGGCAATTTATTTTTTCACAGTCGTCGCAAGACATTTTACACCCATTTGCAGTGCATATATCATCCATCAACGCTTTTTTACTAATCAAATCGTCAAGACCAATGAACGCCATTTTCACACCTCCCGATTCTTCAAAAATCTTTCAAATGCACGAGTGCAATCACTGCAAAGCTCAAAATCCTGATCAATATATGAATGTCCATCACGATTACCATTTAAAAGATATCTAAAGCGAAACTTTCTAATCTTTTTCTTAATCTTTTTATTACAGTGGTTTTGCCAATGTAACTGATTTCTTTCTTACACCTGTCGCAAATCGTAATAGTTTTAATTGCCATTTTCAGTCCTCCAATTCCATACTTTAAACCTATCCGTTATCTTCTTTTGAGTTTAAAAATAAAAAATCCGTAGATTATAAAACCTACGGATAAAAGTAATTATAGATAAACAAAAACATTAAGGACGGTTTTTAAACACGTAAACAGCACTAATAAAAATAATACCTCCAACAATCATTATTGTTGCTTGTCGTATAGTGCGTTCACGCTTTTTATAAATTTCCACAAAGTCTTTTTTTAATATCCTCGGAAACATTCGGGCTCTCGATAATATCTTTATATGTATCAAGGGTGTGATTATTTGCTGACGAAAGTTCCGAATACAAATCGTTTATTGACCTTGATGGAGCATAGAAGTCTGAATTGTTTGCCACAATTTCATTTTTCTTACTCATCAAAACATCTCCTGTTACGGTTAAATTATAACAGGACAGAAACGGTTTGTCAATGCGAAAACCAAACTTTGTAACCGCCATAGCTTAGTCTACCTTTCATTTTTTATTTTAAGTTCTCTAAATTCATCTTATCTGCAAAGCTCTGTTCCGCTTTGTTGGCCATAGCAGCCATCTGACAAGCCTCTTGTGCAAGATGCTCAGCACGGTGCTTCAGATATTTAAACGCCTCCAATGCACCTTGAGTATTATCCTCTTTTGTATAGCGCCATACGTCTTGTATAAACTCATCGCAAGCCATAAGTTCGTCGTCTGCTTCCTCATACTCTTCCAATATCACCGCATACGCTTCATGGAGTGATGCAAAAGGCGGATATTTCTCATTCGCAGCAATAAGCTCTGCTTCTACTGCGTCACGGATTTCATTTTCACAAACGTTCATATGTAATTATTCCTTTCTATATCACACGTTTAAATTCTTCTTAGAGCAACATCTGACATATTTTGTTTCATTAAAATTCTTTTTGTCATTTAAAGCACGACTTATAGCTAAATCAATAGCAGATCGTGATTTTAGATGGTAATAATATAAGTCCTTAAATGGTGTATTAAGTCTGTCTGTTCGTCCTGCTGATTGTTTCATAATTTTGTAAGAGTAGTTCTGTGAGTAGAAAACGATCGTGTCTGTACTTATACAGTTCCAACCCTCAGCACCAGCATTATACTGAACCAGATAAACCCAACTATCGCAAGTCGGAACAGGCTGGTGTTTATGACCGTTCCACTCAGCGATCTCAACATTATCTCCATAATAGAGATTCTTGAGAATATCAAGTTCATAGTCGAAATTATAGAATACGATTATCTTCGGATGCTTTTCAAATATCTCCAATAGTGCGATTTGTCTTGACTCGTCCGAATTCACGATTCTGCGCCATACGTAACAAAGTTCTCCGGCGTTTACAATAGGCTCATTTTTATACGGATTCCACCGCAATCTCCCAGCGTCCTTATACTTAGCAATATCGTACTTAACGTAAATATCCTCATGATGGGCATTTGTTTCTCGCTTGAAATCCATATCGACTAAGATAGAGTTACGTAATCGGATAAGTTTACCGACACCTAAATAT
>ERZ791837.2195-NODE-2195-length-11252-cov-3.758775_pt1 | contig 11252 bp, 6 predicted proteins | sample MGYA00510292_ERZ791837 | MGnify/ENA primary metagenome ERZ791837 (study PRJEB30046, sample SAMN00715259) | human gut metagenome | study: EMG produced TPA metagenomics assembly of the A metagenome-wide association study of gut microbiota in type 2...
TCCTTAAAATATAAACTTTTATATAAAAACCAGTATACTTATGATAAGTTTATGCAATTATGATGTCAAGTGTAAGATTGAAGTTAATTCTAAAATAGCACGTATGTTTTACGGCTGGAAATTATAAATTGAATAAAAATGACCGATTGTCAAAAAAATCAATAGTATTTAATCTAATGTTATGGTAAAATACAGCTATACAAATGTGTATGTGACCTGATAATATTTTTAGTAGTGCTAAGAGATATAATGGCAGCATATAATAGGTAATAGTGTGCCGATATGAGTAAAACAGGATTAGGCTATTTAAGTTAGGTATCAGGTAATATTAAGTGGAAGGGCGGAGTTATATGGCTATGGCTGATGTATTGAATTATGATGATGTATGCATAAGTGAATTGGATGCTTATCTTTTTGGACAGGGAACTCATTATGAGATATATAACAAAATGGGTGCGCATGTTGGAGTAAAAGACGGAAAAGAAGGTGTGTATTTTGCTGTGTGGGCACCTGCTGCAAGAGAAGTCTATGTTATAGGTGAGTTTAATAACTGGAATGCATATGGTTATGATATGAAGAAGATTTCAGATGGTGGAATATATGATTTGTTCATACCGGGAGCTAAAGCAGGGGATATGTATAAGTTCCTAATTATTTCCCAGAGTGGAGAGGCTCTTTACAAGGCAGATCCATATGCTAATCAGGCACAGTTAAGACCAGAGACAGCATCAATAGTTGCTGATCTTTCAGGTTATGAATGGAAAGATTCTGAATGGGTTGAGAAGAAGAAGACAGAGAATCATCTTAAAGCACCTCTTTCTATATATGAATGTCATCTTGGCTCATGGAAGAAGAAAGATGATGGAACAGAGGACGGATTCTATACATATAGAGAATTGGCACCTGAGCTTGCAAAATATGTTTCAGATATGGGATATACACATATTGAACTTATGGGAATTGCAGAGTATCCATATGATGGATCATGGGGATATCAGGTAACAGGTTATTATGCACCTACAGCAAGATACGGAACACCTAAGGATTTCATGTATTTTGTAGATTATATGCATGAAAAAGGAATTGGTGTAATTCTTGACTGGGTACCGGCACATTTTCCAAAGGATGCGCATGGACTTGCTAATTTTGATGGAAGCTGTGTATATGAGTATGCAGACCCTAGAAAGGGAGAGCATCCTGACTGGGGAACTAAGGTATTTGATTATTCCAAGAATGAAGTGGCTAACTTCCTTATTGCTAATGGAATGTTCTGGGTGGACAAGTTCCATATTGATGGTTTAAGAGTTGATGCTGTTGCTTCAATGCTGTATCTGGATTACGGAAGGACAGAAGGTAACTGGGTTCCTAACAAATATGGTGACAATGGCAATCTCGAAGCAATCAGTTTTTTAAAGCATTTTAACAGCATGTTAAAGAAGAGATTCCCACAGGCAATAACTATAGCTGAGGAGTCAACAGCATGGCCTATGGTAAGTGGTGATCCTGACAATGGGGAATGTCTTGGATTTACATTTAAGTGGAATATGGGCTGGATGCATGATTTCCTTGAATATATGAAGCTTGATCCATATTTCAGAAAGTTTAACCACAGTAAGATGACATTTTCGTTGATGTATGCTTACAGCGAGAATTTCATTCTTGTGCTTTCACATGATGAGGTTGTACATCTTAAGTGTTCTATGCTTGGGAAAATGCCTGGTGACAGGGAGGACAAGTTCAAGAATCTTAAGCTGGCATATGCATATATGTGTGGACATCCTGGCAAGAAGCTTTTATTCATGGGACAGGAATTTGGACAGTGGAATGAGTGGAGTGAGAAGCGTGCTCTTGACTGGTATTTGTTAGAGGATGAAAGTCATACAGAACTTAAGGATTTTACGAAGAAGTGTCTTAAGCTTAATAAGAATTATCCATGCCTGTATGCTACAGATTACAGTAGTGAAGGATTCAGATGGATTAATGCCAATGATAAAGATAATAGCGTTTTATCATTTATGAGAATCAGTCCGGATGGAAAGAAGAATCTTCTCTTTGTACTTAATTTTACACCTGTTGAAAGAGACAGCTTCAGAATAGGAGTTCCGTTCAAGACTAAGTATAAGCTGGTTCTTGGAGATAATGAAGCTGACCAGAAGAAGACTCTTACAGCCGTTAAGGGAGATTGTGATGGATATCCACAGTCATTGCTTATTGACTTACATAAGTATGGAATAGCTGTGTATGAGTTTAATGGTGATGTTTCTAAGGTTCAGGCTACGAAGATATAGGAGAATAATATAGAGAAAGGGAGCTGGTTTGGATTTTCATTAATTCTGAATCAGCTTCCTTTTTATTTGTTGCCACTAATCTCTCAATTATCCCGCTATATCTGCCGAAATATTTATTACATGACAATGCAATGGGTGATTGTTTCAGATAGTAAATAAGAAAGGCAGCAGAATATGACATATACAGTTTCAGGCGCGAATTTTAATAAAGATGTTGCGGCACAGGGAACATCTATTAATTATAAAGAAAATAAGGCGGTTAAAAGTGAAGGTGTGGCAGGCTCATTTGCAGGAGTGGTAATCTCTGGCAGTGTGACAGCTGCAACTGACAATACATATGAGGGACTTCTTAAGGAGGCAGATGATGTAAAGAGCCAGATTATGGCGAGTGCTTCCAGTGCAAAGATAAGCCTTAAGGCATTGATGATGAAGTTATCAGGTGCTGATGCGGTAAAGTTAGATGAGGACGGCTTTAATCTTACAGATGCTACACCAGATGATATGGTTAATATTATTGAGAAAATTAAGATTGAACTTGCGATGCACTCTGATGATTATGTTAATTATGGCACAGCAGTTTCCAAGGATAAGATTGAGAGTGTGACTGGAAGTGTAGCAACAGCGGCAAGTGTCGAGAGCCGTATGCAGGGAGCAGATATAGCTGTCAATGATGAAAGTGTTGCTGAGGTTAAAGGCACACTTGAAAAGAGTAAAGAATTAAAGCCATTATCAGAGAACACAAAGAATTACATGGTTGCTAATCGCATAGAGCCTTCAATTGCTGGAATATATCAGGCACAGGCGGCAACCTCATCAAGTATCAGTGCGGATGGCGTTACAATAGGAAAGTGCGCAGATGCAATATCTGACGCTGATTTTGAAGCTTTAAGGCCGGGAATTGAGAAGATAATTGCTTCGTCAGGTCTTGAGGTTAATGATAATACACTTGCGGATGCAAGAGCATTTATTAATGCACAGATTCCTGTTACTAAAGAAAATCTTGAATATAAGGCACAGCTTGATGCGATAGATATTGAAAAGATTCAGGCTGACCCTGATGAAATGCTTAATAAGATACTTGATAACATGAAGCTTGGAGGCAAGGCAGAGAATACGCTCGTTACAGGTTCGCCAATTGATGATATAAGAACAGCTCTTGATACTATTAACAGGGCAGAGTATTCAGATGTTGCAAATGTGGTATCAAAAGGGGAAACATTTACAATAGCAAGCCTTAAGCTGGAGATGGATGCAAGAAGCTTCAGAATTGAATACAGTGCAGCAACAGTAAGCACAGGAAATAGTGAAGTTAGAAATCAGGCATCTGATGTACAGCAGGCAGCAGATAAGGCGTACGACACGCTTGTAACAGCAAGGGTTCTTATGAGTGCGAATGCGTCCATATATCTCGTTAAGAATAACATTTCTATTCTTACAACTCCGATAGATGAGCTTAATTCAATGCTTATGGAATATGAACAGGCGGATGAAATGTATGAAGAAGCGCAGATTGCATATACAGATGTTCTTGAAGCAAGAAAGACATTGAATGAGATAGTAAGAAATCCTGCGCGTGTATTTGCCAGTATGTTTGACAAGATGAATGAAACTTATGAGGCAGTCGGAACTCAGATAAGAGGCGATTTAGGTGATTCATTAAAGAAGGCAGTACAGGGAAGTGCGGATGATATTATTAGGGAGCTTGGACTTGAGGGAACTGATGAGGACAAGGAAGCAATAAAGGTACTGGCTGCTAATAACATGGATATGACAAAGGAAAATGTAGAGATAGTCAAATCTGTTAATGCAATGATTAATAATCTTATTAAGAATATGAAACCAGAGACAGTTCTTAATATGATAAAAGACGGAGTAAATCCAATGAATGCTTCAATTGAGGAAGTCAACGAATATCTTACAGAGGCTAATGATAAAGCATCTAAGGATAATGAGGAGAAGTTTTCAAAGTTTCTTTATAAGCTTGACCGTACCAATGGTATTACTAAAGAGCAGAGAAAGCAGTTTATAGGAATATACCAGATGATGAATATATTCACCAGAGATGCCGGAGTGGCAGCAGGTGCGCTGATTAAGCAGGGAGCTGAGGTCACTATGAATAATCTTATGACTGCATATAATTCAAGAAAGCATTATGACATGGACGCTGTTATTGATGAGAATACAGGAATGGCAGAGGTAAGCGGAATTGCTAACTATTACAGTGCATTATTTATGGCAAATGGTGGATTAGTTACCCCGAATACATTAAAGAATGTGGATAACTCATCCGGAATCGGAGAACAGTCCGTTGAAATGTTTATTGAACAGTTAGAGGATAACTATGATGCGGCAGCCGAGGAACAATATTATGAGGAATATCTTAAGGAACAGCAGGCAGCAGTGCAGGCAGGAGCTGATATATTGAGGCAGATAAGAAATGCAGATACAGAAATAAACAGTGGTAACATACAGGCTGTTAAAGCATTTTTAGAATCCGGACAGTTCCCGGATATCAGAGGTGTTAAGACAACACGTGATTATGCAAGGGATTCGATTGAAAAAATCGGACATAAAGAAAAACTGTCACTTATGTATGAAGAAATGAAAGATGAGACAGAGGAAGAACTTCAGGAGGTTCTTTCCAAAGCAGGAGACCTTGATACACAGATAGATGTCAATTACGAGGGATTTCTGGATTTAAGACTTAAGGACAGAACAATCGGATATATTAAGAATCTGGCATTAAGGCATGATTACAGAATACCGTATATAACAGACTCAGGAAGTACAGGTATGCTGAAACTTACATTGGTTCAGGATGACGACAATAAAGGTCGTATATCTGTAAACATGCTAAGCAGCGTATTAGGAAAAGTTTCTGTTGAGGCTAAGGCTGACAGAGAAAGTCTTGGTATGTACATTGTCAGTGACACAGCAGTTTCAGATGAAGGAAGCCAGCTTCTTGATGATATGGAAGAAAATTTAAAAGAAGGATTTGGATTTACAAATGTGACCGTCAACATTACAAAATCGTCAGACGTGCCATATGTGACTTATGAAGCAGCGGCTGACAGTGTGGCAACAGATAAGCTGTATGAAATTGCAGCACAGATTGTAAAACTGCTTGCAGGTTAAAGATTTGCACAGAAAGTCCGATATATAGAGCATGAACAGGTAAATCGGACAGACAGAAAGGTTAAGATATGAGAATAGGAACTAATGTGGCAGCAATTGTTGCCAACAATGCATTACAGAAATCACAGAATAATCTGTCAACATCAATTGAAAGATTATCATCAGGATACAAGATAAATGGATCTAAGGACGATGCTGCCGGCTGTGCTATTTCTGAAAAGATGAGAGCACAGATAAGAGGTCTTAGTCAGGCCCAGAATAATACAGCAGATGGAGTTTCTGTTTTGAATACAGCAGAAGGCGCAATTACCGAAATCCAGAGTATGCTCACAAGATTAAAGGAGCTTAGCGTTCAGGCTGCTAATGATGTTAATTCAGATGATGAAAGAGAAGCTATACAGAAAGAGATAGAACAGATTAATAATGAGATTGACAGAATATCTGATCAGACAGAATTCAATACACAGTCTCTTATTAACGGTAATCTTTCAAGAAGAGTATATTCAGACCTTCAGGGAGTTAATCAGCTTTCTGTATCTGACAGCTATACAGCAGGTGTATATGGAATAACTGTTACTGAGGACGCAAGACAGGCTATAGCGGTAGGAGCAGGAAGTATTACTATGTCATCAACAGCTTCTATAACAAAAGAACAGGAAGGAACAATAAACATTAATGGCTACAAGATAAGCATTTCCGAAGGTGATACACTTGATAAGGTGATGGGAAAGATTATTGACGGAGTTAACATCACAGGGGGTTCTGCATTTACAGTTAAAGACCTTAATAATGATACAGCAGCTAATGGTACTGATTATGCAGGTTATGTGCCAACAGCCGATTATGCTGGTTCAACACTTGTTATTATGACTAACCAGTATGGAAGTGACCAGAAGATGAATATAACATGTGATAATGCAGAGCTTGCAGATATTTTGGGAATGCCACAGGCAGCAACACAAGATGGTATATATGTAGAAGGAAGCGATGTTAAGGCAGAGATTGCTACAGGAGATGATGGGAAGCGAATTGGGTTTGCTGATTCGGCAATTCTTTCAACAAAGGGTACTGTAATTACAGTAACAGATGTTAATAACAAAGAGTTTTCAATGGATGTTCCGGGTAATGCGGCAGGTACTGTATTTGACGATAGTAACAATGATGGACAGTCAGCTGCAGGTGCAGGTACAGCGAGAACTATAAGTCAGGAAGTCACAGACGTTGGAACTATGAGCATACATGTAGGTGCTAATCAGGATCAGGTTATTGTTATTGATATTCCGGCAATAACAACGTATTCACTTGGCACGGAGCATATGAATGTCATGACTCAGTATACAGCATCAAGGGCGATATCTACTGTAGATGAAGCTATTAATAAGACTAATAAAATACGTTCAAGAATTGGTGCATACGAGAACAGATTTGATCATACAACTAATAACCTTGAGGTTTCAAGTGAGAACCTTACCAAGTCATTATCAACAATGATAGATACTGATATGTCAGAAGAGATGACTACTTATACTTCTGAAACAGTTCTTACACAGGCAGCTACGTCAATACTTGCACAGGCTAATGAAAGACCTTCACAGGTATTACAGTTATTACAGTAGTTTAAGATTCAATGGTTATATAGGAAAGGGATGCTATGACTAAAGAAACAATTAAGACATTTCAGTATAGAATTACACAGGCTACAGCATCACAGCTTGTTGTGATTCTGTATGATATGGCTATAGAATATCTTAATGATGCATGTGAGAGTGATAGTGCTGAGCAGGCACATAATAATATATATATGGCGCAGAAGGTTATAGACCAGCTTATATGCGGACTAGATATGCAGTATGAGATATCAGCTAATCTTTTTGTAATATATAATCATATGAAGAGGTCACTTATTTCAGCATCTGTAAGTCTTGATAATAATGAGATTAACAGAATTACAGGGCTTTTAAAGAAACTCAGGGCATCCTTTTATGAGGTTAGTAAACAGGATGATTCTGAGCCGCTTATGAAGAATACACAGGCTGTATATTCAGGCCTTACATATTCAAAAGGTGGAATTAGTAATGAAACACAGACTGATAATATAGAAAACAGAGGATTCAGGGTTTAGCTCCGAATCCTCTGTTTATTATAATCTGCGTCTTCTTCTGTTATAGTGTCTTCTCTGTCTTTTTCTTCTTGCCCGTTCTTCAATAATGTAGATGATAAAAAGAATAACGGCACCAATTCCAACAAGTATCCATATATTAATTCTGATACATGTTTTCGGTTTATAAGATGATGAAACATCATTATTAATGTATGGCAGCAGGCTTCCGGTATCTGTTCCGGCAGCAGATATATTAAGTGTAGTTGTGCCGACAGTATTATCATTGTATAAGAACTTAAGATGTGTTGTCATAACACCATTCTCATTGGTCATGTCATAATTATCATCAACCGTCATTGATACATTTGACAATGAACTTTTATTAGGTATTGTGATAAATGAAGCATTTAGTCCAAAGTTTAGTGAAAGAGTTGAGAAAACAGCCGAGTTGTAATAGTTGTCATTAGAGAACATTGCTCCGAGCTGGCTTCCGGTTGTTGTTGATTTCTGGAAATTGGAAAATCCCCAGTCAAAAAGGGTTCTTGTATCAACATATCTTATCTCATCTGTGGCTTCCTTAAATACAACGCATATAAGACGCATACCGTCTTTTTCTGCAAATGTAACAAGTGTATTCTGTGATTCATCAGTATACCCTGTTTTGCCACCCTTGCAGTATTCATAATAGTAGGCACGACCCTTTAACATCTTGTGTCGGTGTCTTATTGTACGCTGTGCAGACATGTTAGTTGCAGGAATTACATATGCATCGGCAGTTGAATCAATGCTGACAAAAGAAGCATTGTTATAGCACCCTCTTGCAATCATTGCCATATCATATGCCGTTGTGTAGTGGTTGGTATTATATAATCCGCTTGCATTGGCAAAATGTGTATTCAAAGCACCAAGTTCTTTTGCCTTGGCATTCATCATATCGACAAATGCATCTATTGAGCCAGCCACATGTTCACCGAGGGCATAAGCCATCTCGTTGGCAGAATACAGCAGAAGTCCGTGAAGAAGCTGGTTGACAGTAAATTGCTCGCCTGCTTTTGAACTTAAGTTGGCATCCTCATATACATTAATTGAGTTAGCAGCTGACTGTGAAAATGTTACAACATCGTCCATATTACAGTTCTCAATAGTAAGGAGCCCTGTTAAAATCTTGGTTGTGCTGGCTGGATAACATTTTTCATGAGAGTTCCTCTCGAAAAGAATGGAACCTGTATCAGCATCAATAAGAATGCAGCTGCTTGAGTTAACATCAGGTGCATCCGGCCATACAGCCTCTGTGCTGGTTGTGTCTGTCTCGCTGTAGACTTTGCTGTATGCTGCGGCCTGGGTATCTGCTGCAAAAGCTGAGAACACCAAAACAGTGGCAGATGTCGCGCTGGCTATCTTTATAAGTAATCCTTTTAAAAATTGCTTTTTCATTATAGAGATAATTCCTCCGATTAATAAAATATACAAATACATTGTAGCCCAGGATTGTACATAAGTAAACCCCGCTTGGCAAAAAGTGATATTTATGGTAAATATATTACAAAGAAACATGAAGGCATAGAAAAATGCTAAATATTTATTAGAAATAGGAATGGAGTGGGTTATGAGACTTAGAAATGTACCCGGAGCAAGGGAAGTAATGATAGAGAATGAATATGTGTTTACAGAGCCAGAGGGGATGAAAGGCACATGGTCACAGGTTTTCGGTAACGATAATCCAATCCGTATTGAGATTGGTATGGGTAAAGGCACATTTATAACAACACTGGCAGCAAATAATCCTGATATTAATTATGTGGGTATAGAGAAGTATTCAAGCGTACTTTTAAGAGCTGTAGAGAAACAGGATGAGCTTCAGCTTCCTAATTTAAGATTCATCAGAATGGATGCAGAGGCAATATGTGAGGTGTTTGGAGAGGGAGAGGTAGACAGAATATACCTTAATTTTTCAGATCCATGGCCAAAAGACAGACATGCGAAGAGAAGACTTACCTCAAGACAGTTCATGGCAAGATATGATGTGATATTAAAGCCGGACGGACAGGTGGAATTTAAAACAGATAATAAAGATTTATTCGATTTTTCGTTAGAAGAGATTAAAGAGGCCGGCTGGGAGCTTCCTGTTGTCACATTTGACTTACATAATGACTCTGTACTTAACGAGGGTAATGTAATGACAGAGTATGAGACAAGATTTTCACAGATGGGCAATCCTATCTGTAAACTTATCGCAGTAAGAAATCATTAATAATAAATGCATATACTATATAAAGGCTTTTGGAGAATTGTTGTGAAGAATAAAGCATTTGCAAGGAAAGTATCAGAAGTGATGTATGTGCATAAAGGAGCGAATTACAGAGTAGTAAGGTTTAAGAATTCCCTCGACGATGTCGTGAGAATCCTTAATACCAAGAAATAATGTACTAATACTTACTAAAGGTCATCGGGCGAGTCATAAGGCTGCACGGTGACTTTTCTTTTGTCCAGAAAATGCTGCACTGTAATGTTCAACAGGTAGCTTAATACGGCAAATACGGGAACTCCAAGGAACATTCCAATTACGCCAAACAGCGCCCCACCTACGGTTATTGAGAACACAACCCATACAGGCTTAAGACCTGTAGTACTGCCGATGATACGAGGTCCAATAAGCAGACCGTCAACCTGCTGGATGCAGACAATCATGATTACAAATATGATAAGTTTGATAGGGCTTGCGATAACAATAATCACACCGCCAATCACACCACCGATGTATGGTCCGAAATACGGAATCATGTTCGTTATGCCGACAATCACGCTTATAAGCACTGCATATGGCAGCTTGAGAATCAGCATGATAATAAAGCAGATAATCATGACAATAATTGAGTCAAATGATTTGCCGATAATATAATTAATAAAAATGCTTGCACAATTCTTACAGATGATGCGTGTATTGTCTGCTGTTTTCTTAGGAAGCACGGCATATAAAAATCTCTTAAAATGATAAAAGATATTCTTATTATCAGAAATCATGTAGATGGACACGATAATTGCAATAATAAGGTTTAACACACCTGAAAGAATGGCCATGGATGTATTAAGAATGTAAGGAACCATATTGGTAAGTGCACCAGTCATGTAGTCAACAAGTTTAGGAAGAGCATCTTCAATCTTCTGATTAATGAAATTGTAATCAATAGAAGAATTGGCGTGCTTATCTTCAAACTCAGTGAACCAGTTGCGGATATTCTCGTACCATACAGGAGCCTGATTGGCAATCTCTGTAATGCTTTTGTATATCTGAGGCACAACAAAGCCTATTAATACTGCAAATGCGCCAACAGCAATCAGGTAAGCAACAAGAATTGAAAGCATTTTGGCAGCTTTCTTGGACTTGATATGGCATACCCCCATGAAGAACCTGTTATAAAGGGTCTTGATAAACGGATAAAGAACAAGTGCAATCATGGCACCAATAAGAAATGGTGACAGTATATGGAATATATTGCCCAACGACTTGACTGTTGCAGGCCAGTTACCAATGAACTTATATATAAGAATTGCACCTAGCACAAAAAGCAGACCATATATAACAATTGTAAAGTATTTGCTGTTAGGCTGGAATACATTCTTGCCAACAGCTTTGTCAGGTTTTGGTGGCTGTTCCTGTTCAGAATCAAGATTAATAGCCTCTATTGGGATGTTGTCAACATGTTTTGGCTGTTGTTCGAATTTTTTTA
>ERZ791837.2197-NODE-2197-length-11244-cov-7.201895_pt1 | contig 11244 bp, 10 predicted proteins | sample MGYA00510292_ERZ791837 | MGnify/ENA primary metagenome ERZ791837 (study PRJEB30046, sample SAMN00715259) | human gut metagenome | study: EMG produced TPA metagenomics assembly of the A metagenome-wide association study of gut microbiota in type 2...
CTGATTCGGCTTTGCCGACCACGCCATCATGTGGACATGGGGATGGTTTCCCTCGTCATGGAACGCCGCGTACCAGCGAAAGTCCTCCGGTGGGATCTTCATTGCCGCCGCAATGTCGTTGCGGTGGGTACGCAGTAATGTGCGCCATGTGTCCGCGTGGTCATACCCCAACCGCTCCGCATCTTCACGATGGAGGGAGATGATGTGTGTCCACACGTTGCCGGTGTAGTGGTCCAGTTCGTCCGCGACAGCGGCGAGGTCAACGGCATCGTTATCACCGAAGAGACCGTGTTCCCCCAGCCGCTCCGCTCTGGGCCGCAGGGCGATGTACTTGGCGTAACCTTCCATGCCCTGTACCCGATCCCAATTCGATTCCAGCGTCAGCGTGATGAGCGCGGACGCCGTTGCTTTTGTCGGGTGTGAGAGATAGTCCTCGTACTCCATCAGCTCTTTTGCGTCAGGAAAATCCTTCACCAATTTTGCGATGAGCTGCGTCTGCTTTTGGGTGGGCGGACGGTCATCCGGGATAATCTCCACCCGCTCCCGCGTCGCGATGTACTTGAGATACCCGCCAGCACTTTGCCCAGCGCCGCACTTGATGTACGGGCTTTTGACGATCAGCCTTGCCATGATTCGCTCTCCAACTCACGGAGCTTTTGCTCCAACCGCAGCTGACCGTTGGTGCGCTTGACGGCGGCGATGCTCTTGGCCCGCTCCTGCCGCAGCACTTCCTCGCTCACATTGAGGCTTTGCAGGAGGATGGACATTGCCATGTCCATCTCAACCGCCTGCTTGTAGAGCAGCGACGCGATGCGATCCTCGAAGAGTTTCAGCCGCGCGTCGATGGCGGATTGCACCGCACGGGGCAGCGCGGTGCTTTCGCCTGCGGCCAGCATATCCGCGTAGCAGTTCACCGCCTTTTCGATGAACTCGTTTTTGCTGCGGCAGTTATCTTCCTGATACCACCGCTCTATTTTGGCGGCTGTTTCATCCGTCATGCGGAAGTTCAGCCTGTTTTCATTTTTGCTCATAATTCCCTCCAATCTGCCGTAAGGCACGCTTGTTTTCGTTGAAATACCTGCGCTTGCGGGAACAAAGACGCCAGCCGCTCCAAAAGTTCTCTCAAAAGGCGACACAATCGCCTGCGCCGAAAACCTCGTCAACTGCCCGCACTGCGGGCAGAAGTGACCGGGCGGAGCGTCGGTTCCGACGCCAGCCCTTTATCCTGCTTTCTTTTTCGTTCTCGGAAAAGCCACAAAAGCGCAGGAAACGCAGTCATACCAACGTTTCCAACACATTGGTCGCACGGCCTTCAACACCTCCGGCACAAACGCCGCAACGCTTGTTTCAAAAGGCTGCGGCGGGTACACACGCCACCCCAGCCCCTAACCGCGCACACAGCGGCTCACAGGGCGAAACACGGGGCGTTTTGGATGGGGGGTGGTATCACTACCCTCGGACCGTTTTGCGCGGTTCGGAAACCCTGTGGGGCCGGGTATCAGAACGGCGTACTTTGCCGCTTTTGGGCCTTGGTCGGGAGCGCTCCCGAAAAACGCAGAGAGCCTGCGGGACAGCGATGCGCTCATGCGCGTCGCTGTCCCGAGGCGCCGCGGGCCCGCAGGCACGCGCAGCCCCGCTGCTATACCTCGCTTCGCACCGATGGGTCCCACGGTTTTTTCGGTCACAGCAACAGGACGCAGAGAAACATATCTGCTGTTTCACACGCTGGTCTGCTCCATGCGTCTTGCCACTCGCTGCCGTTCCTTTGCTCTGTCCACAGCATTCATCTGGCGCTGATAAAACTGGTCGATGGAAAACTGGATCGGCAGGATCGTGTAGAGCAGACTTCCGTTTTGCTTGCGCCCATCCCGCGTGATGATGCTGGTGCGCTCTGTGCGGATGAGCCCGCGTTCCTCCAACTCCTGAACATACTTCCGCACGGTGTTGCGGCTCATGCCCACCGCCTTGCCGATGGTGGCGTAGCTGGGATGGCACTGATAGGTTCTGCGATCTTCGATGCGGAGCAGGTAACCGTAGACAGCGATCGCGCCGTGAGACAGGCCCAGCTGATAGACCTCATTGGGCAGAGGAAAATAATTCTTGACCGGATCGCGCTTTGTCCAGGTTCTCATCTGGCACCTCCAGTCTGCCGCTCTACCCACTGTTGGAATTTATCCTTGGGTACCACGAACCGACTGCCGATGCGCACAGACGGAAATACTTCTTCGTGCATCAGCTCGTAGGCACTGGAGATGGACACGCCCAGCACCTTTGCCACCATTTCCGCGTTGAGAAACAGCGGCAACTCATCGTAGCTGTGATAGGTTGATATTTTCAAAATCGTTACCTCCAATAGAATTCAGAGAAAAATTACTTGCGTTTCGGAGGTCCCTCTGTTAGACTGTTTGCAGATGGAGTCTGCGTTTTCCGAAACGCGGCGCGCCGCTGGACTGCTGCAACAGTTCAGCGGTTTTCCTTTTTGTAGGAACGATCGATGTTTCTCCCTCCTTCCATAATGGTTTCGTGCCACGCACCGTACCCGTTCCTGCCCTGCGGCCTTGTTTGACCTGCACAGCGTTTTCACTGCCTTGGTACGCTCGACCGCTTTGCTGCGGCGTCCTGGCGTTACTTCTCCGGCATGTATCATCTCCGGTGATGGGTATTCAGTTGTCGAGGTGCAGAGACGACCGAATTTTTCTCTTGACTTTATCGCCCATACAGGTTAGACTTATTTTTGAAATAAAGAATATTCGGTCTATGTACTTAGACTAACAGAAATGAAAAAATCTGTCAAGACCGATAAATGAACGGATTGTAAATAAGTCTAAAACAGGAGAGCGAAAATGATCTCTTTTCAATTCGAAACCTACATTGCGGATGGTGCGGAGCATTATAGCTATGGCGCGGACTACGGAAAGGGCATGGTGCAGACATCGAAGACCGTGTCGTTTCCCGAGAGCTTGCTGTCACTCGTTGACATGAACATCGACGAGATCGAGCCGGCGATCCGGCAGCTCAACGAGGTACTCTGGCAGCTTACGACAACACGGGAGAAACAGTATGCCGAGGAAGTAAACGCACTGTTGGATGAGCTCGAACTGCGGCACATCTATTTTCAGCAGCTTGCGCTGGACTGGAGGTATCGGCTGTCACGGGCGGTGATCTTCGAACAGTACACGGAGGATATGCTGCCACGCAAATATCTCTATGCGTTACCGGACACCTTGCGACGGATGCAGGGACAGATCGTGGAGCTGTTTGAAAATGTGCTGGATGCGGACAACAGCGACGAGCCGACCTCGAAGCGAATGGTCGACTATTATCAGCGCAGCGGCGAGACGGCATTTCGATTCTATCCGCAGCCGATTGGGTTTGAGTTGATCGGTGAAGTGTTTACCGAGGTTCTGACGCCAAATAACATCTACAATATCCTCGACTTCCAGCTCCGCGCCTGTGTGAAGCAGGAAATTAAGATGCGTCGCTGCAAAAACTGCGGCAGGTACTTTGCGGTGATGCGGCATGGCGCGACGGAGTACTGCGGTCGCGTGGCCGACGAGCGCGGGCGCACCTGTCGGGAGGTCGGGGCCATCAATACATGGACGCGCAGCAAGCGGGACGATGAGGTATTCAAGGTCTACCGCCGAGAGTACAAAAAGCGCTTTGCGTGGATCAAGGCGGGGCGCATCACGGACGAGGCGTTCTACGCATGGAGTGAGAAAGCCAGAGAAGAGAAAAAGAAATGCGACCGAGATATTATCTCACTGGCGGAATTCCAGCAGTGGCTGAAAGAGTCCAAATGAAAACGCCGTGTGCTGACCTTGCGGTCAGCACACGGTGTTTCTTTGTCTATAGCGAGGCAGATTTTAAACCGCCTTCTATGCAGGCTATTTGTCTTTATCTCCTGCGGCTTCCAGCAGATTTGTTACCACTTCACTAAGCTGCACAGCATTCTTGGCCGTGATAACGGGGACGCCTGTCTGCGTCTCGATGGCCTTTCGCGCATCGCCGGCCACCTTGCCTCCAGCACGGGTCACGTCGATGTTCTCCGAAAGGGTTGCCGGCGCTTTCTGTTTGGAAATTTCCGTGGTGGTGGCTTCCGCCAACATATTCAGCACCAGTTCCAGCGTGGTCATGTTGTCGCGGAGGTTTTCCTTTTTGAGTCCCTTCAGATTGGATTACTATTAAACAGCTTCAAACCGTACCTTTTCTTTTGCCTTCACTATTCGAATTTTCTTGTTTTGTTCAAGTCGAAGTTCAACGCTCTCGTCTTTGAGAACTATGTCGTCGTTCCCATCTCGTAGAGTAGGTAATCTCAACAGCATAAGCACTCGGTTTAACTCTGCTGCGTCTATAACCCAGCACCAATTTTTGCGGTTACTTTTATCCGGAATCGGTATGCTTCGAAATGACAAATACTGCCCGGTTTTCTCTTTGTTATACATAACGGGGAGAGAAGTATCTTCTTGTCTAATCAAATTAATTGTTTGGAACGGCTGTCTTCCACGATACTCCAAGTATAACTTGTACAAATAAAAAACATAATCATGTGTCAGTCGACATACACGCTTCAAATCAAAGGACACCGTGTCCGAGGTTTTATCAAAATCTTTAAAAGAAAGTAACCGTGGAGAATGTTCTTTTGAGAGTACAATTTCAAACGCATCTTCTGCCTGTATTCGCAATGTTTTAGTAGCCAAGAAAAATTGCTGTAACTTGGAGTAGTACTCTACCATATAATCCGGCATTAGCATAAGTTGCTCCTGACCAATGGAATTTGAAAGGGAAATCTTACATTCTCCGGTCGAATTGAATGAACACAAATTCAAAATTTCATTCGCTATGTATTCACGCTTTTGATACTCAACTTGAAGTACTTCACATCCAGCATCAAGCTTCTTTCTAAAACTATAAATTGATGCACTCCTCAAGTCATTAGTCCATTTTTCAAAATCGGTCTGAGGCCGAACTTTTGCAGGTAGTAACTCTGCTAATGCATTTTTAGGCGTACGCGTTATACTCCTGGCCATGTCACAATCTTGTCCGATTAGGATAAACCATTCATCTTTACTGTTAGTAAAAATATCGCCGGCCGTCACAGGCAAGAAGTAATCATTGACGGTATAATCAAACGCCTCTAATGTGTTTAACTGCTGGAGATCTGCATCAGGCAAATCCTCATCATCTTCTAAACTATTAATAACCCTCGATAGCCGAATCATTCTTTTTATTGTATCGGCGTCTTTCCGGGGAGCGGTTGATAATAGTCTGATCCAATCATTGATAATTTCATATTCTGACGCTCCCTCAGTCCGCGCTTTCTGCGCAAGGAAAAATGCAATTCCTTTATTTCTAATAGCTTTATCAAAGGCATCGCCCAAACTTAATAGCGTTTCAGATTTTAGTTCGGAGATAAAATAATTGTACGCACTTTTCGCAATACAAGATTTTAACTGTTCAGGATGCTCTTTAGACACATATTCAAAATACAAAGCATCAGTGATCTCTTCATACATTTCTTTGGATGAGAAAATGCTGCCGATAATATTTCGGCGCATGCCAGTATTTCTATCCAAGATCACCTGAATAACTTCTTTTGCTCTATTTGAGCCAGATAAATAGTTATCTACAATACATACAACGGCATGCTCCGGAGCAGCCTGTCCAATATCGTCAGAGAATAAGCTCTGTGTATCAGCAGAAAAATCCGTATAAATGCGAAGAGACTGGGCTCTATTTTCGCTCAAAATATAGTTATTGTAAAGATCATCAAAATAAGCAGGGTGATTAACTCCAATTCCGTATTTAGCGCCAAGCTCATATATTTTCTGAACAGTCTCGCCCTCAAAACGAGAATACTGTTCTTCAAGTAGTACTTTCAATTCGGGATTTACTCTTTCAACCAGCCCAAACGCACAACTAATGTCCCCGTAGGGAATGCTATCATCCCACACTCCAATTTTATCAAAGCATTCGTCAAATAAAGAAAGAAATTTTGACAGAACCTCATGTAGTGGCTGGGAAATAGATTCAATCTCTGCAAGATACCGACAACGGTCATCGACCGCCATTCGGGTAATATCATACAGAGCTCGCTCTTTTTTGTATTCGCCCTGCTTGAAATCGTCTTCGATGATTACAATGCGATTGCACTCAATAGCCGAAAAAAGTTCTTTATAGCTCATTACAATTCCTCCGAGGTATTGGATACAAGCAAAAATTTATATCTGTTTCCGTATTCATTACGCTCGTCGAGCAATTCGATTTCACCTCCAAAAGAGTTCAGTAATTTCCGAACAATATATAATCCCATACCGCGACCTTCAGACAACGGCTTACCAGACTGCAATGGCTCAAATAAGATATCTTCCATGCTCTTGGAGACGCCTGTGCCAGTGTCATACACTACAATACCATCAACACCGTATTCCTCAATTGCAATGGTATCAGTTCCAGGATAAACGTAGGTGCTATCGCTTTGCGCCCGTTTACGGCGCACATCAATCCAATACAAAGAGTTATTGATCAAATTATAAAAGACATGCAGCAACACCCCTTTGGGAACGAACCATGTCAAATCTTTAGTGCTGCACACAATCTGTACTCTTTCTTTTTTTACCGTTGATAAAAGATTTTTTCGGATATTCGAAATTACACTTTCGATACATTCATGGATGAATTCATCATATGTGCCCTTCTTGATAAAAGTAGTTTCAAGGAACGAATAGAGACTTCCGATTTGATCCAATTTCCCTGAAATGTTCCCGTAGCTGTTTTTGATAGGAATAACATGTTGATTATAGACCCGTACGCCGCTACTTTGAACAAAGTAGTCTTTTAAGAAATCGAAATGTCCACTTGCATCCGGAACAATACCTGTTTTACTTAATGAGTGCAATTCATGTGTAATTGTTTCTGTAATGAGGCCATTAGCCATAAGTTTATAGTTATTGTAAGACTCTACTTCGATAGCTTTTAACTGTGCATTGGCCTCAGAAAGCAACACGGCTGTAGACTCTTGAACAGAAGAATCCTCTTTGATATCAGCATCAAGTTTTCTAACTGTATCTGTAAGAAATGCGTAACTTTGTTGGGGAAGGGCAACTTGATCTGTCCCACTTATCTGCGTTCCGCGCCTCAAATGTTCAGAAACATCAGCAAGTGCTTTTTGCATACGCTTATTACGCCGCATCATCTCGCGAAGCGCTGCATCGTTTTTCTTAACACGATTGGAGAGATTCTCTTCTAACAGGCCTTCCTCTGCAAGAAGTGTTTTTACCAGATCGTTTGCCTTTCGATTAAGGTCGTAAAAAAGATAGTTAAATACGACATTGATAAGAAGCTTGAATGCTTCGGATGTTTCATTTGCACTAATGTCTAAGCGTGAACTAATCTCTTGAATATGGTTTTGTCCCGCATCAACCAAGGAAACATATCCAACAGTATTACCGAGATCAAATCGATACCACTGTTGCCCTTTTGTCCTGAATTGTTGAAGTTTAATCCAGTCACTTTCCTTATTTCCTAAAAAGCCAATACGAAATATATCTCGATATAGTTTAATTCCATTATAATCTTCCAGAAAGTATTTTAGCTCTTTCAAAGAATATCGTTTACTTGTCTCGCCTAAATCATAGGCAGCATCGATAATAATCTTATCACCGATTGCTGCTCCCTGTTTAAAACTATAAATTGAGCCAGTGATTGGTGCTATTTTCAGAAGTTCCTCAATTGCAGAAAGTGCTTTTTTTTCGATAAAAGAATCAAAGATTAATTTCTTGTCTTCGTCTTCCGCAACAGCATAGAAATCACAGAGAATATTGTAAAACAAAGAAACCAATTCATCTTTTGTCGCAGTAGCTTTAAGCGTATTTTCAATTCTTGTGGAATTGCGTTCCAGTATGTCACGGTAAAAGCTATGTGGCTTTTTTAAGCGCTTAAATGCTTCCGCTTTTACTAATGCCCGATGGACGCGTTCAATAAACCATGGTTTTATGTTCAAACCATAGTTTAACATTCCGTCTTCTGTTGGCTCAAATCGGAAATTGTGAATAGATTCCGCTAAGGCAAGAGTATCATATGGGAACGTGATGTCAACTTCGTGTTCATCGAAATAGAATTTAATCTGCGGTATGAATAGTGTGTCCTGCGCATCTGCAAAAGGTGTAATCAGAAAATTGAGCGCTGACTTAAGTTCTCGATTAACCTGAACTTGGAATGCAGTAGTATCCAATGACACCTGCTTGAACTGCGTGGCGTTATCAATATAGTCCTCTAAATTTGTGTTAAAAATAAATAAGCGAGTATGGTGCAAAGTATTAGGACCATCACAACTTGGTATATCCACTACACCATTAATCACTGCATTCCAATCAATAAAAACATACGATGTATGATTTTCTTTATCCGAAGAAGTTTCTACAAGTAACGCTGTTCCAAGTCTTTGAGCTGCCAGTCGACCAATGCCCTTTTCGCCAAGAGTGCCTTCCTCGTTGGATTTGATATCTGTAGCGATTTTCAAAAAACCGTCATCAATTGTGGCATCAGTCATACCACACCCATCGTCTTCAACAATGAGAATCGGTGAAGTGCGGTACTTATTGGGAATAAAGTTACTGACGCAATCCGGGATAAGTTCATTGGATGGCATACTATTATACAGGCGTAGAGCTATATGACTTGCTTTTGCGTCAATTGAATTTTTAATTAATTCGATTATAGCAACTTCAGGCGAGGTTATTAAATCTCTACCCAAATGTTTTATAACACGTGGATCAATCACAATTTTTCTCACGGATTATCCTCCCGAATATCATTCAAGGTCTCCCTTAATGTTTTTGCAATTGCTGCTGCCATTAAGTATGGAACACCGTTGCCTATCATCTTAAACTTCTTTGACAATGGAAGTGTTGGTAATACAGCAAATTCTCTTGGCAAAGATTGAATCGCCATCGCTTCCGCTACTGATATACGCCTTTCCTTATAAGGATGGAGGTGTACTTCGTTGTGTCCATATGCGGCGGTTGGGGAAAATCTCCAACGGTGTAGTCGCTTAAATGACTTGCCACTCGTATCGCCTTCTGCGATAGTTGCGATTTTATTCCGCCCCTTTTTCACTTGGAATATATCGTTGCCATTTGGATGGTTTTCAACATCATTTTTATGAAACCAATACTCAACCGTCAGTTTTTTCAGTATTCCTTTAGCCGGAAACACATATGAACTATCTGGCGCAAATTCTCTCTCTTTAGGCCATGTTCTTGTTAGTACATTCTCTGTATTGAAGAGTGCATACTTATCCCATTTGAATATTAGGGCATCGGGTTCATTCTGATAGATTTTTTTGTGAATACCAACCATAAATACACGTTCTCTGAATTGAGGGACACCATACGCAAGTGCATTTAAAACGTTTTCAGCTATAACATAGTCATTAGCTTGAACTTTCATCATCATTTCCTTATAGAAAGCACGATGCTTTTCCGTTTTTACTAAACCCTTAACATTTTCAAACAGGAAAAAATCAGGATGGCAACGACAAATAATATCGAAATAGATCTTAGTTAATCGGCCATTTTCACCATCAACACCAGCATTTTTTCCAGCAACTGAAAAGTCCGGGCATGGCGGTCCACCAATAAAACCGACTAAGTTTCCTTTTTCACGCTCTTGTGCAATAAGGGCAAGGAGATTTTTCTTTCCACGTCGTCTTGCATAGCGTTCAGCACTATCATTACGATAACCATAGATCGGAGCACGCAGATTCATTTGCATCCTTGCATACTGGTATGACTTAATAAAAAGGTTGTCGTATTCATTAACAAATACTATGTTATATCCATTCTTTTCAAACGCCAAATCTAAAATCCCGATTCCTGAGAAAAATGAGAAGATGGAAATTTTTTTTTGCATGGCATTACATTCCTTTTTCTTTTTCATGTTTCTCAAATTCTTCGAAAGTCATAAGGACAAATTTGGGCTTGTTATTTTTCAGAATAGTTATTAGCCCCTGCTCCTCTGCCATTCTCGCGGCAGAAGAAAAATTTTGATTAACTTTAGAAATAGATAGGGTCTTTTCGATATCAATTTTCATATCGCATACCTCTAAAAGCTTACATGGAGTTGTTAACTAATATTTTACATCGAATATTAGCTAAAAGTCAACCTAATCTAAGTTGTATTTTTCAAAAGAAATGATTGAACCTTGAATTTTAAATCTACAGTTCGAAACGACTTATGGACCTTACACTTGAATTCTTTGCGTATATTCTCAGCTTATAAATGTGAGCAAGGGTTTATCTCTCAGAAGAAACTGGAAGCCTGGCTGAAGGAATCCAAATGAAAAACCGTGTGCTGACCTTGCGGTCAGCACACGGTTTTCTTTGTCTATTGCGAGGCAGATTTTAAACCGCCCCATGCAGAGTCTGAATGCTATTTTTCTTTATTCCCCGCATCTTCCAGCAGATTTGTAACCACTCCGCTGAGCTGTGCGGCGTTCTTGGAAGTGATGACAGGAACGCCGGTCTGCGTCTCAATGGCCTTCCGTGCGTCGCCAGCCACCTTGCCACCGGCACGGGCCACGTCGATGTTCTCCGAAAGGGTTGCCGGTGCCTTCTGCTTGGAAATTTCCGTGGTGGTGGCCTCCGCCAGCATATTCAGCACCAACTCCAGCGTGGTCATGTTGTCACGAAGGTTTTCCTTTTTCAAGCCTTTTAGGTTTTTGTACTGCCGGGTGGACATCCCCGACCACGCGCGGGAGATCTCATCGGTGAGGATGGCGTATTCCACGCCCTTCTGCACGCCGCGGGCATCCCATTCATCGGTCAATTCTTTGCGAACTTGGATGGCTTGCAGCCGCTGGTTGATCCATTCGCGGGTATAGCCCTTTTTGAGATAGGTTTCCAACGCCCGCTCGATGGTCAGCTCCGGGTCGATAGTTTCTTCAATGTGCTCCCGGCCGACCTGTGCCAGCCAGAGTTTGAACGGCTCCGCTTTGGGTGACGGGATAGATTGGATGATGCGGAGAAGTTGCTCGGTATCGGCCACATCGGTCAGGCGTTTTTTACCATCATGAGCCGTCATTTTCAAACCGTGACAATTTGTCACGGTTTCATTGCCCTCGGCCTTCAACCGTTGTTTGAGTTTGCGCCAATACGCCGTGGGATCAACGCTGTCCGTCAGTACGCCAACCACATCAACAATGGAGAAATACCATTCTTCCTTTTCTTCATCCCACGCCGTGCGGAT
>ERZ791837.2198-NODE-2198-length-11241-cov-2.980422_pt1 | contig 11241 bp, 9 predicted proteins | sample MGYA00510292_ERZ791837 | MGnify/ENA primary metagenome ERZ791837 (study PRJEB30046, sample SAMN00715259) | human gut metagenome | study: EMG produced TPA metagenomics assembly of the A metagenome-wide association study of gut microbiota in type 2...
TAAAAAAGTAGTAATTTTCTTCATCACTTATTATATTGAATTTTTCTATATCAAACATTTCTTCCATAGCTTTCTCCTGTTATTTTCTCTTTCGATTTTTTTCTACTTTTATTTTAGCATATTGATTGTTTTTTGGAAAGTTTTTTTGGATAAATTTCAATGCAAAAAAACTTGCTAACTTTAGCAAGTCTTTTTTATTAAGTTATTTTTTAAGATTGCATTAGATTTTCTTAATTGAGAAATTTGTTTATCATATAAAGCACATAACATATCTACTTGCTCTTTGCTTAGTTCTTCTTCTCTTATTTTTCCGCTACGATATTGCTCCTGCAATTTTAATAATTTTGTTTCTTCATTTTCTATATTTTTTATTGATTCTAAAAAAGTATTTTTTGAATTTTCTCGTATATTGCTAACTGATTCTATGCTTTCTGCACTTTCTAAATTCTCTTTTTTTTCTTTTCCAATAAAGTTAAAAAATCTAGTAAAAAAATTTTTTAACTTATAAAAAATACTATTTTCATTAATTTTTTTCAAAGATTTTTCATTATTATTCATTTGTACATCACTACTCTCCAATATTTTGTTGTTCATCTCGTTTTTCAATAAGAAGAAGTTCATCTCTTTCCATTTCCAAATCAGATAATTCTTCTTCTCTTTGTTGTAATCGAGATTTTTTGATATTTTCTTTTTGTAGTTGTTGAGCTCTTTCATTAAATAATTTTTTTACTTCTTTTGGGTCAATATCAACTCCATATTCTTTTAATATTGCGTCCACTATAACAAAAGAAAAATCATTTTCACTTAATTTTCTTGAATAAAAATCTTCTCTTGCTGTATGCATTGGACTTGTAGTTCCATACTTGCTTAAAACATAATCTTTTATAAATTTTTCTTTAGCCATTTCATATTTTCTATTTTCATCTAAATTTGCACCTTGCATAAGAATCTGAGCTACATCTGGATTATATAATACATAGTTATGCCAGAAAGCTCCTTCTAGTCTATTTATTTTGAATTTAAAGTTACTTTTATCCAAATCTATTCTTTCATCATACACATATTGCATCAAAGCCAAAGCAAATTCACTTCTACTTAATAATCCTTCATTTTCTAAATACTTTATTGTTGGAATTAATAATTTTGAATCACATTCAGACCTCATTAATCTTCTAACATTTGATAGTATTTTACTATCTCTAATGTCATTTCTATGTTGAGTATGTAAATTCTTAAAAATCTCGTTTATACAAAAACCACTCCAACTAATAATATTTTCTAAATCTCTTTTACTAATAGAATTGATATCTGGATCATAATCAGTCTTTTCTTTTTCACCAGCATACATTCCTATTTTATTTAATGACTCTTTTGCTTTTTCAAAAATACAACCTTCTATATCTTTTTCCATATAATCCCCCTCTCTATTTTTTCTCAATTATTATTAATAATAACAAAAAAAAATATTTTTTCAACCATTTAGGGAAAATGTTCAGGATAACGACATTAAAAATTTTTTCTGCCGCCATTATTCTGTTCTTCAATTTGAATCAATTTATCAATATACTCAGCTATAAAAATTGGCACATTCAAAATTTTTCCATTCATATCCAAATTTCTTGTTGAAAATCTAACAGAAATTTTATTATCATTTTTTTCATAAAATCTTGTTAAACTAGCTCGCAAGTTTTTATAAAAACAAAGCATAAAAACTGCCTATACAGCAATTTTTATGCTTTAAATCAACTCTTAAAATTATTTTCCATAATAACTATCTAATAACATTTGTTTAATTTCTGAAACAAGAGGAACTCTAGGATTTGCAGTAGTACATTGATCCTCAAAAGCTCTATCTGCTAGTAAATCAACTTTAGCCAAGAATTCTTTTTCATCAATACCTGCATCTTTAAATGATTTTGGAATATTTAATTCTTCATTCATTTTTCTCACTTCAGCAATTAAAGAATCTACACCTTCTTCAACTGTATCTGCTTTTAATCCTATCTTTCTAGCAATTGTTGCATATTTTTCATTTGCTATATAATATTCATATTTTGGCCATGATACAAATTTTGTTGGTTCTGTTGCATTATATCTAATTACATATGGTAATAATATCGCATTAATTCTACCATGTGGTAAATGGAATTCTGCACCTATTTTGTGAGCCATAGAGTGGCATACACCTAAAAATGCGTTTGTAAATGCCATACCCGCAATTGTACTTGCATTGTGCATCTTTTCTCTTGCAATTTTATTATCTCCATGTTCATAAGCTTCTCTTAAATATTTTACAACTAATTCTGCTGCTTTTTCTGCTAATCCATCTGTATAATCTGATGCCATAACAGAAACATAAGCTTCTAATGCATGTGTTAATACATCCATTCCAGTATCTGCTGTGATTGATTTTGGTAAACTCATAACTAAATCTGGATCAACAATTGCTACATCTGGTGTTAATTCATAATCTGCTAATGGGTATTTTTTATTTTTTACTTTATCTGTAATTACTGCAAATGATGTTACTTCTGAACCTGTTCCAGATGTTGTTGGAATTGCAACCATTTTTGCTTTTGTTCCCATTTTTGGGAATTTATAAGTACGTTTACGAATATCCATGAATTTTAATTTTAATCCTTCTGGATCTGCATCTGGATTTTCATAGAATAACCACATTCCTTTTGCTGCATCTATTGCACTTCCTCCACCTAATGCAATTATTACATCTGGCTTAAAGTTGTTCATTGCAGATAATCCTTTGTTTACAGTTTCAAATGATGGATCTGATTCTACTTCACTAAATATCTCGCAATGTACATGATTTTGTCTTTTTCTAATGTGATATAATATTTTATCAACATATCCGAATTTAACCATTCCTGGATCTGTAACTATAAATGCTCTTTCTATATTTGGCATTTTTTCTAAGTATGATATTGAACCTGCTTCAAAATATATTTTTTCAGGTACTTTGAACCATTGCATATTAACTCTCCTTTTTGCTACTCTTTTTATATTAATTAAGTTTACACTTGATACATTTGCTGTTGTTGAGTTGCTTCCATAAGATCCACATCCAAGTGTTAATGATGGCATATTTGTATTATATATGTCTCCTATTGCACCATGTGTTGATGGAGAATTTACAATAATTCTTCCTGCTTTCATTGTTTTTGAGAATTTTAATATTGTTGCTTTATCTTCTGAATGTATTACTGCTGAATGTCCTAATCCACCATATTCTAGTAATTTTTCTGCTTTTGATATTCCTTCTTCAGAATCATTTACAATATAATATGTTAATACTGGACTTAATTTTTCTTTAGAGAATGGGTATCCATCTCCAATTCCTTCTTCATATACAACTAATACTTTTGTATTTTCAGGTACTTCAAATCCTGCTTCTCTTGCAATTGTTGCTGGACTTTGTCCTGGTACATGTGATTTTAATTTATATCCATTTTGTGAGTCAAACATACTATTTTTTAGTTTTTCTTTTTCTTCTGGATTTACAAAGTAGCATCCTGCTTCTCTCATTAATTTTTCAAATTCTTGGTATATATCTTTATCTACTAATACTGCTTGTTCTGATGCACATATCATACCATTATCAAATGATTTTGACATTACTAAATCATTTACTGATGTTTGTAATTTTGCTGTTTTATCTATATAACATGGTACATTTCCAGGACCTACTCCTAATGCTGGTTTTCCACATGAGTATGCTGATTTTACCATTCCTGTTCCACCTGTTGCTAATATTAAACTTACATCAGGATGGTTCATTAATAATTTTGTTGCTAATATTGATGGCTCTTCTACCCATAATATACAATTTTCTGGAGCTCCAGCTTTTACTGCAGCATCTCTTAATATTGTTGCTGCTGCAACACTACATTTTTGTGCAGATGGATGGAATCCAAATACTATTACATTTCTTGTTTTTGCTGCTATTATAGATTTAAACATTGTTGTTGATGTTGGGTTTGTTACTGGTGTTACACCTGCTATTATTCCAACAGGTTCTGCTATTTCTACATAACCATCTTCATCATTTTCTTTTATTATTCCTACTGTTTTTTCATGTTTTATACTATGATATACATATTCTGTTGCAAACATGTTCTTTGTTATTTTGTCTTCATATATTCCTCTTCCAGTTTCTTCAACAGCCATTTTTGCTAATTCCATATGATGTTCTAATCCTGCCATTGACATTGCTTTTGTTATATTATCAACTGTTTCTTGATCTAATTTCATATATTCTTGTGATGCTATTTTTGCTTTTCTCATTAGTTCATCTATCATTTGCTCAACTCTTGCTTCTTCTTCTGGGTTTTGATTTTCCATTTTATCTTTTTTCCTTTCTTCGTCATGCTTGAACACTATTTATGCTCAAATTAAGTTGGAAAAAAATAAAATTTTGGCACAGCCAAAATTGTAATTATTTTTTCAACCTTTTGACTCTCTTTTGTTTTATCTTATCCACTATATTATATAATATGTCATTTTTTTGTCAAGAATTTTAAAAAATTTTTATATCAATTGAATTTTATTTTTCATAGTGGTATATTAAATATGTTTAAAATTTCAAAAGAAAAAACATAATAAATATGAAAGGAACGTGAGAAAATATGGCAAATGACAAAAAAGATGATGTTGACATCAATAAAATTTATGGGCATCTATGCAAAATGCCCAAAGAAGAATTTTGCACAAAGTTCAAAATAAAAGAAGGTGGCCTATCTGATGAGGAAATAACATTTAGAAGGCAAAAATATGGTTTGAATGAAGTTACACAAACAAAACCCAAAAAATGGTATAATTACCTGTTTCGTAGTTTATTTACACCTTTTAATAATATATTATTGGCAATATCTTGTGTATTATATTACACAGATGTTTATTTAGCTGAAGATCCTAATTATGCAAATATTATTGTAATTCTCGTTTTAGTTACAATAAGCACTTTATTAGATTTTATATCTTCATATAGATCAAACAAGGCTGCTGAAAAACTAAAACAATTAGTTTCAACTACTGCAACAGTTATAAGAAATGGTAAAAAAGAAAAACTACCTTTTAAAGATTTAGTTTTAGGTGATACTATATTACTTTCAGCTGGTGACATGGTTCCAGCTGATTTAAGAATTATTGAATCAAAAGATTTATATGTTGGTCAATCAAGTTTAACTGGTGAATCTGATGCAATAAAAAAACTTGATACTACAGAACTTGATTTTGATACTGATATAGAAAATCTTTCAGATATTGATACAATATGTTTTATGGGAACAAATATTATTAGTGGTAGTGCTAAAGGTATTGTTGTATTAACTGCTGATGATACTTATTTTGGGAAAGTATCTCATACACTAACTTCTGGTAAACCTAAAACGGCATTTCAGAAAGGTATCGAAAATATAAGTAAATTATTAATAAAATTTATGCTAATTTTAATACCTATTGTTTTTATACTTACAGTCCAAAAACATAGTATTATAACATCATTTACATTTGCTGTTGCTATTGCAATTGGTATTACACCTCTTCTATTACCTGTTATACTTTCATCTAGTTTATCAAAAGGTGCTTTAAGAATGTCAAAAAAGAAAACAATTGTAAAAAAGCTTGATTCAATTCAAAGTTTTGGAGCAATGAATATTTTATGTACAGATAAAACTGGTACATTAACTGAAGATAAAATTGTTCTTGAAAAATATCTTGATATTAATGGAAATGAAGATATTAGAACTTTAAAGCATGCTTTTTTAAATAGTTATTTTCAAACTGGATTGAAAAGTAATATTGATGAAGCTGTTATAAATCATATAAATGAACATGGTTTAAGTGAATTATCAGAAAAATATACAAAAATTGATGAAATTCCTTTTGATTTTGCAAGACGTCGTCTTTCTGTTATAGTTAGTGATGGTCAAAAAACTCAAATGATTACAAAAGGTGCTGTCGAAGAAATTTTAGGTATTTCTACGATGGTTGATTATCAAGGTAATGTATCTCCTATAACAAATGCAATTAAAGAAAATATCAAAAAAATTACTAAAGATTTAAACAAACAGGGACTTCGTGTTGTTGCTGTTTGTCAAAAAAATAATTTAGAAAAAACTTCTGAATTTACAGTATCAGATGAAAAAAATATGATTTTAATTGGTTTTATAGGATTTCTTGATCCACCAAAAGAAAGTGCAAAATCATCAATTGAAAAACTTAATAAAAATGGAATTAGAGTTATTGTTTTAACTGGTGATAATGTTGAAGTTACAAAATGTATTTGTGATAAAGTTGGTATTAAATCACCACAAATTGTTATTGGAAGTCAAATTGATAAATTACAAGATATTGCTGTAAAAAGATTATTGAAAAAGACAAATATTTTTGCAAAACTTTCTCCTATTCAAAAAGCTCGTATTATAAGGCTTTTAAGAGATAGTGGAAATGTTGTTGGATATATGGGTGATGGTATAAATGATAGTCCTTCACTTATAAATTCTGATGTTGGTATTTCTGTTGATACAGCTGTTGATATTGCAAAAGAATCTGCAGATATTATTTTACTTGAAAAAGATTTACATGTTTTACTTGATGGTGTAAAAGAAGGTCGTCATACTTATGCAAATCTAATGAAATATATAAAACTTGCTGCAAGCTTTAATTTTGGTGAAGTTATGTCTGTAATTATTGCAAGTGTTATTCTTCCATTTTTACCAGAAACACCAATTCAACTTTTAGTTGAGGGTTTATTATATGATTTCGGTCAATTGACTTTACCTTTAGATAATGTTGATGAAGAATATTTGAAAAAACCTAAAAAGTTTGATGTAAAAAGTCTAAAAAATTTTATGCTATTTATGGGACCACTTAGTTCATGTTTTGATTTAATAGTTTTTGCTTTAGTTTGGTTTACTTATGATATTCATGAACCTGCAATTTTCCAAACTATTTGGTTTATTTATAGTATTGTTTCAAACCTTGTTGGAATGCATGTTATTAGAACTGCTAAGATTCCTTTTAAAGAGAGTCATGCTTCAAAAGCTGTTTATTTTTCATCAATTTCAATTTGTATTATTGCTATGATTATACCTTTTACTTTTATAGGTCGTGCAATTGGTCTTACTGCTCTTGCTGCTAAAGATTTCTTAGTTATTATTGGTGTTCCAATATTGTATTGTTTTGTTGCAGTTATTGCTAAAAAGATTTATATTAAGAAATATGGTGAATGGATTTAGAAAATATAAAAGGAGATGGCTAACATCTCCTTTATTGTTACATAATTTATATTTTATGCAGATTTTTTTAATTTTTCTATAATAATATTATTTCTTTCAATAATCTCATTATAATATATACTTAATTCTTTTAGCTCTTCAATAGACATTTCTTTTAATTTATTTTCGTCATTCTCTATCTTACTTAACATCTCAACTTTTCTTGCTACTTTGCTTGCTGAATTGCTTTTATCTTCAATTTGTTCTAAAAACTTTTGTCTTTTATTATTTTCTATTACTGCACTTTGCTCTTCATCTGTATTACTTTTTTCTGTTCTCTTCCTTGAAAAAATGGTTTTAAAAATTTCTGTTATTCTAGTTATACTATTAGACTTATAATTTTTTAACTTGTTGTTATTCATTTTCTATCCTCGTATAATAAAAATATATTTATTATACGAATTTTTCCTTTCTTTGAAATTTACTATAATATTTATATAAACTCTGTGAATTATTTTTTTCCTTTCTCTATATAAATACTATAAAACATTTTTACTTTTGTTGGATTTGTGTTCTTAAATTTTGTATTTGTTCTTCTTGTTTTTTTATTACCTGCTGTTGTTCTAAAATTCTCTTTATTAGTTCTTCATTTGCTTTTATGCTCGCATTATTTTTATCTAATATATTTGTTAATTGTTCTAAGCTCATATTGCTTAAAGCTTCTTCCGTTTTCTCTGAATCTTGTGATTTTAGTGCTTTTTGTATATCTTTATCTGCTCTTAATTCTTCACTTGCGTAGTATAATGCAATTCCATCTTGTTTTACTGCTTCTAATACTACTCCCTTATCTCCTTGTAATTCCTCACTTGCGTGGTATAATGCAATTCCATCTTGTTTTACTGCTTCTAATACTACTTCTTTATCTGCTCTTAATTCTTCACTTGCGTAGTATAATACACAGCCATCTTGTTTTACTGCTTCTAGTACTACTTCTTTATCTCCTTGTAATTTTTCACTTGCATAGCATAATGCTGTTCCATGTTGTTTTACTGCCTCTATTACCACTTCTTTATCTGCTCTTAATTCTTTACTTGCATAGTCTAAGTCCATTCCATGTTGTCTTACTGCTTCCAATACTACTTCTTTATCTCCTCTTAATTCTTTACTTACATCGTCTAATCGTCCACCTCGTTTTATTGCTTCTAATACTACTTCCTTATCTCCTTGTAATTTTTCACTTGCGTAGAATAATGCTGTTCCATCTTGCTTTACAGCTTCTAATACTACTTGTTTATTTCCTTTTAATCCTTTACTTGCATACTTTAATGCTCTTCCATCTTGTTTTACTGCTTTTAATGCTTCTTCTTTTGACACATATCTAATATCATCCATTTTCTTCCTCCATTCGTATACATAATTATAGCATATTAATTAGCCTTTTTCAATACTTCAAATAAAACTTTCTAGCATATCTCAAAATCAATTTGTCTCATTAATTTACTAGCATTAGCAACTCTAATTTTAACCTTATCTCCAATTTGATAAACCTTTCCAGTATGTTCACCAATAGCTTGTCTCTTTTCTTCATTGTAAATAAAATATTCATCACCTAATTTTTCGTAACGAATTAGACCTTCAACAGTATTGTCAAGTTCAACAAATATTCCAAAATTAGTAACAGATGATACAATTCCTTCATATTCTTCACCAATTTTACTTTCCATGAATTCTGCTTTCTTAATATCTTCTGCTTCTCTTTCTACTTTTGTTGCAACTCTTTCTCTTTCTGAACAATTTTCCGCTCTCTTTTCTGCTCTTTTTTCATATTTCTTAATCCAAAAATCATTTACTAAATAATCATTATCTAAATATTTTGATATTATTCTGTGTATGAATAAATCAGGATATCTTCTTATTGGTGATGTAAAATGGCAATAATATTTACTTGCAATTCCAAAATGTCCTTTATTTTCTGCTTCATATTTTGCAACTCTCAAAGTTCTTAATATTATATTTGATACTACTTTTTCTTCGTCTTTACCTTTTACATCTTCAAGAATTTTTGCAAATTCATTTGGATAAATAATTTCTTCTTTTGAAATTTTTATTTTATATCCAAAATTATATAATGATTTATTTAACTCTTTTACTTTATCAACATCTGGTGCTTCATGGTTTCTATATATAAATGGTGCTTGTAACCAATAAAATTTTTCAGCAACTGTTTCATTTGCAATTAGCATAAATTGTTCAATTATTTCATTTGCAAAATATGTTTCATATTTTTTTACATCTATTGCAACACCATTTTCATCAAGTATTATTTTACTTTCTGGAATTTCAAGATTCAAATATCCATTTTCTTTTCTTTTTGCTTTTAATATATTTGCTAATTCTGCCATTAAATCAAAATATGAAATATATTTTTCATATCTCTTTAAGACTGTTTCATCAGATCTATCTAATATTTTTTGAACATCTGTATAACACATTCTTTCTGTTACACATATTACACCTTTATATATATCTGATGATACTATTTTAGCTTTTGGTGTTATTTCCATTGAACATGATAATGTATATCTATCTTCACCTGCATTTAAACTACATATTCCATTTGATAATTCTCTTGGAAGCATTGGTATTACTCTTCCTAACATATAAATACTTGTTCCTCTTAAATATGCTTCTTTATCAAGTTCTGTTTTTTCTCTTACATAATGACTTACATCTGCAATATGAACATCTAATTTATAATTGCCATTTTCCAATTTTTCTACATGTATTGCATCATCTAAATCTTTAGCATCTTCACCATCAATTGTAAATATTATGTCATTACGCAAATCTCTTCTTCTTGGCAAATCTGATGGATCAATTTTATCTCCATAGGCTTTTGCTTCTGCAACAACCTCATCTGGAAATTTATATGGAAGTTCATATTGTTTTATTAATGATAACATGTCAACACCTGCTTCATTAATTCCGCCTAATACTTCAATAACTTTTCCTTCTGCATTTTTTCCTTTTTCTGGATATTTCAAAATTTGTACTAATACTTATCTCTTGCTTTTCCCCAATTAGCTTTTGATATAAATATATCTGTTCCAAAATTCTTATCATCAGGAACAACAAATGCAAAATTTCTACTTTTTTGAAAAGTTCCAACTACTGTATCTTTTTCATGTCTTACTATTTTTACTATTTTACCTTCTTGCTTTTTATCTCCTTCTTTTTCTGCTATTATTTTAATTGCTACAGTATCTCCATTTAAAGCATTTTTTGAATTTTCTCTTGATATATATATTTCATCTTCTTGATCTTCTATTTTTACAAATCCAAATCCTTTTTGATTTTTCCTATATGTTCCAATTATTTCTTCTTTGCTCATTTTTCCTCCTAAATTATGATTTAATATATAAAAGAAAGCAGTTCTACTGAACCGCTTTTGTTAATTTATGCTATGTAAATTATAGAAAGTACTATTGTAACTATTACAAATGCTATTCCTAATATAATAGTCCATTTTTTTTGCATTCCTTCTTTTGTTCTGCCTTTATTTTTCTCAAAAAAGTTATTTGTAGATGAACCTGTTATTGTTGATGATAACCCTGCATCATCTTTTGATTGTACCATTGCTAATATTGTTAATGCTAAACAAATTATTAAATCTACTACAACTAATATTATTTTTACTACTTGCATTTAGTATTCCTCCTAACGGTTTAATTATTCATATTTATAATACTAGAACATTTTAACATATATTTCCTAGAAAATCAATGCTAATAAATTAAAAACTGCAACTTTTAACATAATTTTTATAAATAAACTTGAATTTGTAGCTATTATAGCTCCTTTATTTAATTCTTCTAATCCTTTACCTATTTTTTTCAATTCTTCTTCATCAAGTATCTTTTTTTCTTTCAAATATTCTTTTGCTAAATATTCTGATTTTATCATTGCATCATTTTCAAGGTATGTTCTTATTGAATAATATACTAAACCT
>ERZ791837.2205-NODE-2205-length-11219-cov-4.533680_pt1 | contig 11219 bp, 8 predicted proteins | sample MGYA00510292_ERZ791837 | MGnify/ENA primary metagenome ERZ791837 (study PRJEB30046, sample SAMN00715259) | human gut metagenome | study: EMG produced TPA metagenomics assembly of the A metagenome-wide association study of gut microbiota in type 2...
GCACCGGCAGGCCGGACAGGCAGGACACCAGCGCCGTGGTCAGGGTGACACCGGCCGAGGGGCCGTCCTTGGGCACAGCACCTTCCGGGGCGTGGATGTGCAGGTCGCACTTCTTCAGCCGCTCTGGGTCGATGCCGTATTCCAGCGCATGGACCCGCACCCAGGTGACAGCCAGCTGAGCGCTCTCCTTCATCACATCGCCCAGCGAACCGGTCACCGTGATCTTGCCGCTGCCGTTGTCGATGACCTGCACCTCAATGGGCAGGGTCTCGCCGCCCACACTGGTCCAGGCCAGACCGTTGGCGATGCCCACGGCATTGGTGCGGTTGAGAAAGTCGGGCTTGACGAAGCGGGGGCCCAGCAGATCTTCCAGCATGGAGCCGGTGACCGACACTGTCTCCGCCTCGCCGGATGCGATCTTGCGGGCGCACTTGCGCAGCACACTGGTAATGGTGCGTTCCAGGTTGCGGACACCGGCCTCCCGGGTGTAGCCGTCGATGATCCCGTACAGGGCGCTCTGGCTCAGGGTGACCTTGCCGGTCAGACCGCAGGCTTTGAGCTGCTTGGGCAGCAGATGCTTGCGGGCAATGTTGTATTTTTCCACGCGGGTGTAGCTGGGCAGCTCGATGACGTCCATGCGGTCGCGCAGGGGGCCGGGGATGCTGCCCAGATCGTTGGCGGTGGTGATAAAGAGCACATGGCTCAGATCGAACGGGATATCGATGAAATGATCGTTGAAGGTGCTGTTCTGCTCGGGGTCCAGTGCCTCCAGCAGAGCTGCCGCCGGGTCGCCCCGGAAGTCGCCTGCCAGCTTGTCGATCTCGTCCAGCAGCATCAGAGGGTTCGAGCTCTTGGCAGTGATCATGGCACTGATGATCTTACCGGGCATGGCACCGATGTAGGTGCGGCGGTGGCCCCGGATCTCGGCTTCATCCCGCACGCCGCCCAGACTGATGCGCACATACTTGCGGCCCAGACTTTCGGCGATGGAACGTGCAATGCTGGTCTTGCCGACGCCCGGAGGGCCGACGAGGCAGATGATCTGGGCCTTGACGTCCGGAGCCAGCTTGCGCACGGCCAGCGTTTCCAGAATGCGGTCCTTGACCTTTTTCAGGCCGTAGTGGTCCCGGTCCAGGATCTGCTGGGCACGGTTGATGTCCAGATCATCCTCGGTATAGCTGTTCCACGGCAGGTCCAGGCAGGTGTCCAGATAGGTGCGGATAACGGTGGCTTCCTGATTGGAGCCCTGCATCTTGGACAGGCGGTCCACTTCCTTGAGCAGCTTTTTCTCGCTGTCCTCGGCCAGATGCAGTGCCGTGATCTTGCGGCGGTACTCGTCGGCCTCGGCGTGGGTATCGTCCCCCTCGCCCAGCTCATCGCTGATGACGTGCAGCTGCTCGTGCAGGTAGTAGTCGCGCTGGTTCTTGTCCATGGACTCGTTGACCTTGTCCGCGATCTCCTTCTCGATCTTCATCACCTGGCACTCGCGGCGCAGCATCTCCACAAGACGCTGCAGACGGCCCGCGAGGGTGTTCTCGTTCATCACAGCCTGCTTGTCCTCGTAGCGGAACAGCAGGTTTGCGGGCATGTACTCGCTGAGGAACTCCGGGTCGGTGCTGGACACGATGGTAAACACCACGTCCTTGGCCAGACGCGGGTTCATGCCCAGATACTCGTCAAAGCTGCTCTTGAGAGCACGCAGCAGGGCTTCGGTCTCCACGGCATCCTCGGTCTTGCCGACACGCACCGGGGCCGGGCGCACGGAAGCCAGCAGGAAATCGCCGGTGGTGTCCAGATCGGTGAGCTTGGCGCGGTATTTGCCCTCCACCAGAACCTTGACCAGATCATCCGAGACGCGCAGCACCTGCTTGACCTCGGCCACGACGCCGTAAGCAAACAGATCCTCCTGGGTGGGGTCACTGAGCTCCATCTCCTTCTGCGCCACAAGGAACACATTGGAGTTGTTGGCCATGGCCCATTCCACGGCGGCAATGCTCTTTTCGCGGCCCACCTCAAAGTGGACCAGATTATTCGGGAATACGACCAGCCCACGCAGGGCGATGGCGGGCAGATGCAGTTCCCGGCGCTCTGCCTTGATCGTTACTTTTTCAGACATGATGCAAACACCTCCCGGCTGCCGATGGATGGTTCTGTCCGGCAGCCCTGTCAGTCTGGGGTTTTCTCATAAAATCAAAATCGTTTGTTTCTTTATTATACTGATTTCCGGTCAAAATGCAACCGTTGCCGCAGTGGCGTCGGTTATTCGCCCCGCTTTTCGCGGGTGCTGAACCCCAGCCGCCCCAGTGCCGGCAGCAGTGCCTTGAGGGTAATGGACGTCAGTGCACCCATTACCAGGCCCAGCACCAGCATGACCGGCGCATAGTACAGTGACAGCGACGACGAGATGATAACGCCGGCCCCCAGCAGCTGCCCCACATTGTGGGCCAGCGCGCCGCAAACCGAAAGGATGAACCAGGTGGGCCGCACCGGCACCACATAGTACAGCACGGCCATGACCAGCAGCGACAACAGGCCGCCGCACAGCGAGAGGAACCCCGCCGTGAAGCCGGATACCAGAAAAACGAACAGTGCCTTGAGCACGTCCAGCACCAGCGCCTGCTTGACACCCATGAAGAACAGAGCGTACATTACCACGATGTTGGCAAGGCCCAGCTTCATGCCGGGCAGAAGGCCCGGAATGACCAGCGAGCCTTCAATGAACGAAAGCGCCATGGCCAGCGCGAACAACAGGCCCGACAGGGCAATGTGCCGCGTCTTTTCATAGCTGCGTGGATTTTTTGGCATGCGTGTGCTCCTTTACTCTTCGGCCTGGGACTGTTCGTAGTGTTCCTGTTCTTCCATGGCGGCCTCCCATGCGGCAAACAGCTCTTCCTGATGGAAACGCAGGTCGCTGAGCTCGTCGCTCTTCTGGCGCAGCAGGTCGGGGTCGTTGTACACCTCCGGGGAGTTGATCTCGTTGTCCAGCTCCACCTCGCGGGCACCGCAGGCCTCCATTTCATCCTCGCAGGCCTTGATCTTTGCCCGCAGCTCGGCGCGGCGGCGGCGCTGCTCCTTGCCGTACCCGGCCTTGGCCGGGGCGGCCTCCTTCTGCGCGGTCGGTGCCGGGGCGGCACGGCCCATCAGGGCGTCGTAGCTGGGGTAGAGGGTGGCCTTGCCGTTTTCCAGATACAAAATCGGGCAGGCCAGACTGTTCATCAGGTGACGGTCGTGGGTCACCAGCAGCAGCGTGCCGGTGTAGGCCATCAGGGCCTCGGTCAGGTTCTCGCGGGTGTAGATATCCAGATGGTTGGTGGGCTCGTCCAGGAACAGCAGGTTCGGCCGCTCCAGCACGATCTCCGCAAAGCGCAGGCGGGCCAGCTCGCCGCCGGACAGTGCCTCGCAGGGCTTGAACACCGTATCGCCCCGGAAGCCCAGCTTGGCCAGATGGCTGCGCACCTCCAGCTCAGTCATACGGGGGTACTTGTTCCAGATCACGTCGATGACCCTGCCCTGTCCCAGACGGTTCTGCTGCTGGGCAAAAATGCTGGGCCGTGCACCGGTGCCCAGACGCACCATGCCGCCGGAGGGGCGGCGCTTGCCGTCCAGCACCTGCATCAGGGTGGATTTGCCCGCGCCGTTGGGGCCGGCAATGATCAGCCGCTGGCCGCGGCACACCGTATAGGTAAAGGGCTCCAGCAGGGTGCGGTCCCCGATCTTGATGGTCAGGTTCTTGAGCATCACCAGCTCGTTCCAGGGTTCCACATCGTATTCAAAGCGGAATTTGAGCTGGTTCGTCTCGTCCTTGGGTGCTTCGGTGATCTCCAGCTTTTCCAGCTGGCGGCGGCGGCTCTGGGCCATTTTGGTGGTGGAGGCCCGCACCAGGTTCCGGTCCACATAGTCCTGCAGCTTTTCCGCCAGGGCCACGTCGGCATCGTGCTGCTTCTGCCGCAGGGCGTCAGCGGCTTCCTTCTGGGGCAGGTAAGCCGAGAAGTTGCCCTTGTAGGTGGTCATGGTCTGGAAGGAAACCTCCCAGATCTTGGTACACACATTGTCCAGGAAATAGCGGTCGTGGCTGACCACCAGCACCGCACCGGAATAGCTTTTGAGGTAGTTTTCCAGCCATTCCATGGTGGCAAAGTCCAGGTGGTTCGTGGGCTCGTCCAGGATCAGCACATCCGGCTTTTCCAGCAGCAGCTTTGCCAGACGCAGCCGGGTCAGCTCACCGCCGGAAAGCACGGCAATGTTCTTTTCCCAGGTGTCCTGCGCAAAGCCCATGCCGGACAGCACCTTTTTGATGTTGACGTCCATGTTGTAGCCGTCGGCGGCATCCACGATGTTCTGCAGTGCGTCGTGCTGGGCCAGCAGGTCGGTGTTGTCGGGCTGGGCTGCCATCTTGCGCTCCAAAACCTGCATCTGGGCCATGGCGTCCAGCACCGGCGCAAAGGTGGCGCGCATTTCGCCGTAGATGTCCAGCGTGGGGTCCAGTTTGGCGTTCTGTTCCAGGTAGCCCAGCGTCACGCCATGGGTCACGCTGAATTCCCCGTCATAGTCCTGATATTCTCCGGTCAGGATCTTGAGGAGCGTGGTCTTGCCCGCACCGTTCTGGCCCACGATGCCGATACGGTCCTCCCGCTCGACACTGGCCGTCACATCGTGCAGCACGACTTTTTCGCCAAAGCTCTTTCCAAGTTTTTCCAAATGTATCAGCATTGTTTCAATCCATTCTGTTCTGCTGCGGTCCCGCAGGGGCTCAGCACTGGTGGCGGCGGTTCTTCTGCCCCACATTGGCCAGCTCGTCCTGCTCCATGACCAGCGGATAAAGTTCTTCCAGGCTGGCGATCTCGTAGGTGGGGATCACCTTGCCCGGGTTCTCGGTGTGGTTGGGGTTGAACCAGCAGGTGTCCAGCCCGGCGTTTGCACCGCCCTGGATGTCGCTGGTCAGGCTGTCGCCCACCATCAGCACATGCTCGCGGTTCTCCACGCCCAGTGCCCGCAGGGCGGCGTCAAAGATGCGTGCACCGGGCTTCTCGCAGCCCAGCTTCTCGGAGATGAACACATCCTCCATGAAATTGGACACGCCGCTCTCGGCCAACCGCCGGGTCTGCACCTTGTGGACGCCGTTGCTCACCACGGCCAGTGTGGCCACCTCCGACAGCTCCCGCAGCACGTCCAGCACCTCGGCGTTCATCAGGTCCGGGTGGGTGGACAGCTGCTCCAGATAATAGCGGTTCATCTCTGCGCCGTCCCCGGCGGCGTCAATGGCTTTGAGGAAGCGGCTGAACCGCTCGTTGAGCAGCTTTTCGCGGCGGATCTGGCCTTTTTCCAGCTGACGCCACAGTTCCTCATTGATGGTGCGGTAGGTCTGCACTGTTTCGGCGTCCGGCTCGATGCCGTAGTTCACCAGCGTTTCGGCCAGTGCCTTGCTCTCGGCGGCGTCAAAGTTGAGCAGCGTATTGTCCGCATCAAACAGGATGCAATAGTATTTTGCCATAATATCCCCTCATTTCCTTTTCCGGCCCGCTTTGCAGGGCGGGCATTACAACAGGGAGAAGCCAGCCCTGCGGTGGGCAGAGCTGGCTTCTGTTCATTCCGAAATCATTTCATACGCCTGTACGTCGGTTTGTTCCGGTTTGTTTTCTGAACAGGTTGTTTGGGCGGTGCAGGGAGTGGCATTGCATTTCTGCATTTCCTCCTCCAGTGCACCGTTTTCTACATTTTCCCAATCGGTATCGTAGTAATCCACGCTGCCGTCGGTCACATCTTCTGCACCGGGCAGGCCCGGCACCCGCGGCTCTTCCCAGAACATCGAACCGCCTCCCTTCCCCTCAGCCTATGCGGCGCAGGGGCAAAGGGTTCTGCGCTCAGGAGCGGGCTGCCGGTTCTTCGGCCGTGTCATTTTCGGCTTCTGCCTTGGGAGCCGGGCTCTCAGAGGAAGCACTGCTGTGAGAGCTGCTTTCGGAGCTGCTGTGGGAGGAACTGGCGGCCGCACTGCTGCTGTGCGAGGTGCTGCCGCTCCCGGCTTCCGACGAGGAACCGCTGTGAGACGAGCTGCCGCTGTGGGAGGAGCTGGTGCTCTCGGCCCCGTTGGAGCTGCTGACGGATTCCTTTTCCGACGAAGAAGAGGAAGAAGAACCGGATGTACTTCCGGAGGAAGCCCCGGAAGAAGTGCTGGAAGAACCAGACGAAGAAGAGCTGCTACCCGAAGAGCCGGAGCTGCCGGAAGAACTGCTGGAAGAGCCCGAAGAAGCTGCCGGGGCACCGGGCACCGTGATCTCCAGCGTGTTGCTGGTGACGGTGCTGCCGTTGTAGCTCACCACTGCGTAGACCTTGAAGGTAGTGCCCTGCATCTCAGCCGTAATGGGCACCGTCACGCTGGTCTGGCCTGCGGCAGAAGCAGCCTCCACACCGTTGGCATACCAGCGGATGGAATCTGCCTCCAGATACTTGCCGCTGATCTTCGCGTGGAAGGTGCAGCTGCCGCCCACTGCAGCCTTGCCGCTGCTGCTGATCTGCACCGAGGCGGCAGCAAACACGGCGGTCACATCCAGATTCTGCTTGAAGTTGGCATCCGTGCGGGTCTTGTTGGTCACGCCGTCGCTCCACTTGACGAACACATAGCCCGATGCCGGGACCGCCGTGACGCTGACCGACTGGCTTGCACCGACGCTGTAGGTCAGTGTGGTCTTGCCGTTGTCATTGCCGGCGCTCAGGGTACCGCCGCCGGTCTTATCCACGCGGTAGGATGCCTGATACTGGGTGGTGTCCTCCTGCACTTCGGAAGAAGAGGAGGTCACCTCACTGCTGGACGAAGCCACAGCAGAACTGGGGTCGGGCACATATTCGGCGCGGCGGGGAATGTTGTTGGTGTCCGGGCGGCGGTCCTCGGTCTCGTAGGCATGGGTGCGCAGGTAGTTCAGCAGCACCTTCAGGCCGGAAGTCTTGAGGTGGATGTCGCCGCTCTGGTAATAGTCGGCGTTGCCGTAGCCGGTGGAATCCTTGAGGGCTTCGGCCGTGTTGAGGAACTTCAGGCCCATTTCCTCACACATGGACAGCAATGCCATATTGAAGTCGTCGATCTTGGTCTGGTCCATGTTGGGATAGTTGGAGTGGTCGGCAGGCACCGGCGGCACCGTGTTGACGATGATGTCGGTGTAGGGGTAGCTGGTCTGGATGGCCTGCACCAGCTGCTTGTAATTGCTGATGAAATCCTCCACGGCCATGCCGGTGTCGTTGGTGCCCAGCATGATGACCACACGGCGGGGCTTCATCTTGGCCACAGCTTCCGAGATGGTGTAGCGGCTGCTATCCTTTTTAAAGGTAACGATGCCCTCGTTCAGGGCAGCGCTTGTGCCAATGCCCTCCTTGGCGCAGAACTGCTGCAGGCTGATCAGGCCGTTGGCATACAGACGCACCGTGTTGGAATCGCCGATGAACAGCGTCTCATTCTGGTAGGCGTCACCCGCGTCCGCCGTCTCGGGGAGCAGTGCACTGGACTGTTCGTTGATCTGGTAATGGTCGGCGATGTTTGCATCATCCGCAGGCTGCTCGGTGCCCGGCTGCTCCGAAGAGGCAGCCGGTTCCTTGCCACGATGGATCAGGACAAGGGTGATGCCAATGGTCAGCAGCGCCGCCAGTGCACACACAATGCACACCAGCACTGCCTGCTTCTGCATGGGCGTCAGCGACTGTTTTTCCGGTTGTGTATTCTGTCTCATAGTTTTCACCATTCCCTTTATTGCGCGTTGTTTCAGGCACGCTGCTCCAGCAGCTGGTCGGCAAGGTCGGCGCAGCTCTCGGCCAGCAGCACCGGGTGGAAGGGCGCAAGCTCCTCGCGGCTGCCATAGCCGTACAGTGCACCGGCAGCGTCCAGACCGCAGTCTGCCGCGCCGCGCATGTCGTCGTTGCGGTCACCGACCATCAGCACCCGCTTGCCCTGCAGCATGGGCTGGCTGAGCACATAGTGCACCACGTCGGTCTTGGTGTCGCGGCTCTCGTCCATGGACGCGCCGCCGATGAAATCAAAGAAGGGTGCAAGACCCTTTTCTTCCAGGATCGGGGTGACCACCTCGGTGGGCTTGGAAGTAGCGGTGCACAGGATCAGCCCGGCGTCCTTCAGGCGCTGCAGCATTTCCGCTGCACCGGGGTACGCGGCGCATTCGTGGCTGCCCTTCACCGCGTAGCTTTCGCGGTAGAGGCGGGTGGCCTGCTCGATCTTGTCCAGCTCGGTGAAGTGCTCGCCGAAGCTCTTGCGCAGCGGCGGGCCCAGATAGCGGCGCAGATTGACGCCGGTGACGTCCACGCCCATTTTCTGAAAGACCTCTTCCAATGTATGGAGAATGCCGGGAGCGGAATCAATCAGGGTCCCGTCCACGTCAAACAGGATGGCATCGTAATGCAGCAATTGCGGTTTCCTCACTTTCATGGTGATACAGTCTATAGTATAGCACAGATTGTGCGCCTCAGCAATTCCAACAAATGCATTTTCCGGTTTTTATGCAAACTTTCCGTGAAGAGACGGTAAACAAAAATGCCCGCCCGGCACCCGGGCAGGCAGAGGGCCTTACTGGTCAGCGGAACAGCCGCTGCCGGAAGGCGGATAGTAGAGGTTGTTGGAGATGAACTCCAGCTTATCCTTGAGCACGAGCTCCAGGTTGGCCACGGCGTGCACCATGTTGGTTGCCGAGTCGTTGACCTCCAGCAGCTTGCACAGGTCCAGCCCATCCAGGCCCATGGCTACCTTCATCTTCTGGCTTTCGGCGCACAGAATGTGGCTGAGGGCCGTTTCCTGCAGGGCGATGCTCTCCATCAGATCGATCACAGCCTGGTCCAGCGTGACCTTGGGCATCTCCGGACACTGGGAGCGGGTACAGGTTTCAGCAGACATAGAATACCATCCTTTCCGGTCAAGAGGGTTTGCACGCCCCATCCTATGCCCTGCCGTGTGGCGGCGTCACTGCTGCTTTTCGCGCACCTTTTCAATGGTCTGCCGGTAGCCGCCGGTGCCGTACTGGATGCAGCGGTTGATGCGGCTGATGGTGGCAGTGCTGATCTCCACCGTTTTTACGATCTGCTCGTAGGTGCTGCCGTCCAGCAGCAGCTTTGCTGCCTCCAGACGCTGCGCCATGTCCGAGATCTCCTTGACGGTACACAGATCCTCGAAGAAATCGTAGCATTCTTCCCGCGTTTCCAGGCTGAGGATCGCGTCGAACAGCGCGTCGATGGTTTCGTTTCTTCTGGGATTTTTCTCGGCCATAACAGTTCTCCTTCTTCTGATCACATCGGGTCGGTTCATCGTGTTATTACTTTAGCACTTCAAAGTGTGAAAGTCAAGCATTCTGCGTGAACTCTTTTCAGGAAATGCACTGTTCAATTTAGCTCTTTTCACATGTGAATAAAAATCACCTAAAATTTTCTTAGAACTTCTTTGCCGAATTGGCGCATCCTCCGAACTTCCCGGAACTATATTGACAAATTATGAATTCTGCCCTAAAGTAGGAGCAATCATTCGGCAAATGCGACGAACAGGACATGATCATTTGCAGCACCCTCTTTCAGCGAGCCGCCCTTTTTGATGCAACGGCGGCAGTCAGGAGCAAATGACCCTCCCCTGCAAGCAGCGTGTGTGAACGGGACCCTGACCGTCCTGAGTAATGCAACGCCGTCCAGCCCCCGTTACCGGGCAGCATGGCAGATGCGCCATGCGTGGGAGTGGCTGTCCACCGACAGCAAGCGAAGTGGTACCGCGGAGCAGAATCATCCACAATGTGCAGTGGATGTGTGAGCCTTCGTCTTCGGGAAAGATCTTCCGCCCAAGGAAGATCTTCCGGATGGACGAGGGCTTTTTTACACCCTGCGGCCCTGCTTCGTCTGCCGGACGGCGCTGTGCACCTGGCCGGTTTGCCGCGTGAAAAAAGGAAAGAGGTAAAAACAATGAATACGCTGGTCATCGTACTGATCGCCGCCGTGTGTCTGTTCGGTGCTTACGCACTCTACGGCCGCTGGCTGGCAAACAAGTGGGGCATCGACCCCACCGCCAAGACCCCGGCTGTTGTCCATGAGGATGGCCGGGACTATGTTCCCACCGACGGTTGGACGGTGTTTGCCCACCAGTTCAGCTCCATTGCCGGTGCAGGCCCTGTCACCGGTGCCATCCAGGCTGCCGCTTTCGGCTGGCTGCCCGTTCTGCTGTGGGTCCTGCTGGGCGGCATCTTCTTCGGTGCCGTCACCGACTTCGGCGCTCTGTACGCTTCCGTCAAGAATGACGGCAAGAGCATGGGCATGCTGATCGAGAAGTATATCGGCAAGACCGGCCGCAAGCTGTTCCTGCTGTTCTGCTGGCTGTTCTGCGGCATCGTCATCGCTGCCTTCGCAGACATGGTCGCAGGCACCTTCAACGCCTACGGCACCGACGGTGCTCTGGTGGAAGCTGCTCAGACCAACGGCGCTGCCGGCATGGTCTCCATCATGTTCATGGTGTTCGCCGTGGTCTTTGGCCTGCTGCAGAACAAGTTCCACTTCACCGGCTGGAAAGAAAACGTCATCAGCATCGTGTTCATCGTGCTGTCCTTTGTGGTTGGCGTCAACGCTCCTGTCATCCTGGGCAAGGCTGCATGGAGCTACATCACCTTCGTTTACATCTTCTTCGCTGCCGTGCTGCCCATGTGGCTGCTGAAGCAGCCCCGTGACCACATGACCACCTTCATGTTCGTGGCTATGATCGTAGGTGCCGTTCTGGGCCTGATTGTCAACCACCCCGTCATGAACCTGCCGGTGTTCACCGGCTTCAACAACGCAAAGCTGGGCACCATGTTCCCCATCCTGTTCGTTACCGTGGCCTGCGGTGCCGTTTCCGGCTTCCACAGCCTGGTTTCTTCCGGCACTTCCTCCAAGACTGTTTCCAATGAAAAGGATATGCTGAAGGTCGGTTACGGTGCCATGATCCTGGAGAGCCTGCTGGCTGTCATCGCCCTGTGCGTGGCAGGCGCAGCCGCTGCCGACGGCACCCCTGCCGACGGCACCCCCTTCCAGATCTTCAGCCGTGGCGTGGCCAGCTTCTTTGTGGGCTTTGGCCTGGACCAGCACTTTGCTTCCGTGTTCATGACCATGTGCGTTTCCGCTCTGGCCCTGACCAGCCTGGACGCTGTGGCCCGTATCGGCCGTATGAGCTTCCAGGAGCTGTTCAGTGTGGATGACATGGAGCACGCTGAGGGCTGGCGCAA
>ERZ791837.2207-NODE-2207-length-11197-cov-4.932597_pt1 | contig 11197 bp, 12 predicted proteins | sample MGYA00510292_ERZ791837 | MGnify/ENA primary metagenome ERZ791837 (study PRJEB30046, sample SAMN00715259) | human gut metagenome | study: EMG produced TPA metagenomics assembly of the A metagenome-wide association study of gut microbiota in type 2...
CCGCGTTACCGGCGTGAGAGGCCGGTGTCTTAGCCGCTTGACCAACGGGCCATAGTACTGTCCCGAAGGTCAGCTTTATTATTATACCGAAAGCACACTGCATTGTCAACACATTTTTTATAAAAGCGACTGTATTTTCCCTTTTGGGCATCTATCTTTTCTCGCTGCTCCAGCACAAACGGTTCAATATGTTCCCAGATAAAATCGACCCAATCATATATGGCAGGCTTAAAGGAATGCGCAGCAGCTATGACGATACGCGACAGTACATTGGCATAAATCACATTGCCGCTATTGCCAATAGCCGCAGAAATCCTCTTTTCCGAGTCGATGATCCACCACAAATAGCCATACATCATCCCTCGGAATCGATTGTTCTCCATCTCTCTTGGCGTTGTCATCGGCTGCGTTCACCACAAGAACAGCCGGGATAAAAGCAAAACCTACCCCAAGAGGCCAGTAAGGAAAGACTTCTTAGAGCGGCTCGTGATCGATACGACCCTCGATGTGGCACTGCACAAAGAAAACATCCAGTCGATTGCCGCAGACCTTTGTGCATGGCAGCAAAGGCAGAAAGATATCGCGATCCTGGACGGGTTAAAATTGTGCAGGGGAGAGTGCGAGAAAGCGATCAGTAATCTTTGTTGCCGCACTCGAAGCAGGCGCTGCATCACCCACCATTGCGGCAATGGTAAGAGATAGAGAGGAAGAATTGGAGAGCATCAAGTACGCCATTGCAAAGCAGGAGCTGGTGCAGGAAAAGTTCGACGAAAAGAAAATCATGTACTTCCTCTCAAAGGTTCCCGAAGGTGACCGGGCGGGTATAAATTATATGCAGCGCATACGATGAGGTTTGCTTTCCGGTATCTTATCGTGGATTGTTATGTCAGCTCCTTTCCGACCCGTTAGTGCAGGTCTGTTTTCTTTATCGGTATAGGTAAAAAGCGGCGTGGGAATCCGTGTGTGATTTCGCATAAGTTTTAGCGGGAATAGCCCCTGCAGGTCAGTCCCACAAGGGCCTCCCGAAAATTATGCGGTCATCTGCATGACCTTGACGGCTTCGGGACGAATCAGTTTGCCGTCCAAAAGTTCAAAGGCAAGATAACCGACCTGGCCTGTTTCAAAGAAACGCTCATGCAAAGTTCGAACGGTCATGCCGGCACGCTCCACGATCCAATAGAAGCTGAAATCACCGAAAGTGATAGGCTTGCTGCCGGAGATTGCATCAAGCATATATTCGGAGATGTACACCGTTTTGCCCAAAATGATATCGTTGGTGTGATTCCACAGCGGCTGACCGGCAGTATCAGTAAGTGAACGGATAGCCAGATCCGTTTTGCTGTTCATCATCCATACACCGTCCTTGCGGTACTCCGGCTTTGCGGAGAAGAACAGTTTGACTACATTTTCATAGGTAATGACATCGGTAGTCACACCGACCTCCGCACCACCTGCCTTTGCCAGAATGCCGGTGGGCATATTCACGCCGATGCCGTTAATGAAACCGCGCTCTTCTGAATGGGAGAAATCCTTGACCAGTCTGTCGGTAACATAGCTTTCAAAGATGTATGGGTTATCATGCAGGAAAGATGCGTCAAGCTGCATGATGACAGCCAGCTTGTGGTCGCTCAGCTTATATGTGCTGGAATCGTTGGTGGCATCGTATGCGTTGATCGCGTCGCCGGGTCCGACCCATTCGGCAGAATCAGTATTGACCTTCGCAAGGAGAGCGGAAGGACCGTTGGGTGCATAGTGGACGGTAGCAAGCTGACGGAACACGCTCTCTGTTTTCAGCTTATCTCCGAACTTTTTGGAAGATGTAGTGGGCAGTGCATATGCACCTGTGATATTTTTGCCAAGTTCAAGGAAAGTCTTGTGACCTTCCTTGCCCATGAGATAGTTCCAGAAGTGGCTGTGGTACTCCGGCTGATTGACGGGAGTAAAAGTATCAATAGCAGTACTCATTTTGAGGCCCTCCTTAATAATGTTCGGATTTGACGGACAGGCAGGGAGCGTTGCAGTAATCTGCAAGGTCGTCGCAGTCCATATCAAAGTCTGGGCCGTTGTCATCCTTGCGGTCCTGTTACTCACCGGAAGTCAGATCCCGGTTTGACAGAAAACCTTGAAAGTTTCCCCTCTCACTTACCACCGGACATGAGAAGTGCATTTGGTCCCCTAATTTTTGAAATCCTCTTCCCTCTACTCTTTCTTTGGAGATGAACGGTGCGTTTTGACGGAGAAAATCATATTTTAATATTAATATGAAATTTTCCGCTGCTATTGTATACATAGGAGAAATGTCACCCCCCGCTACCCACTGGAGGTGAGAATGTGTTTTGAACATGAAATCCGAAAATTTCTTTTCGCACTTGACTTATGAGGATGTTTTCCTGTTTGGCCGATAATCCGAGAATTTTCTCTTCCTCTGCCAACAAGCAAAAATGCCGCCGTAATCGAACCCCGTTGGAAAGAGAATTTTTGTCTCTCGCTACTTAGCTACCCACGGCAGAGGGCATTTTTGCTATGGGCAAAATAAAAAAACAAGGCTCTCACAAGAAGCCTTGTGAGAGTCCTATTGCAAACAACAGCTTTTTGTTTGCAAAAAATGGTGAAATCCACTTTACATAATGATAAAAATTTGTTATTATGTTAATTAAATCATGGTATTAATTGAGGAGGGGCGTAAATGAAGCAGACATCATCCCATTGTGGTCGTCCGGCAGGTAGAAAGAAAACTGCAAAAATAGAAGTGGTTATCGAGCCAGCAATTAAGGAAGAATTTATGAAAATTATTGCGAGTGAAGGAAAAACAGCCTCTGTTGAGATAGGCTGTTGGATTCGGCAATACATAAAAGAAATGCAAACCGAAAATGGAGGTGTTGTCAGATGAAAATCGTCTCCCTTTTCAGTGGTATTGGCGGCTTGGACCAAGGATTTGAACAAGCTGGCTTTGATGTAATTTGGGCAAATGACTTTGACAAATATGCGGTTCAAACTTATCGGGCAAACTTTGATTCACCCATTGTCCTTGGTGACATTAACTTGATTCCACTAGCAGATATTCCGGATTGCGATGTGCTGATCGGTGGTTTTCCTTGCCAGCCCTTCAGTATGATGGGTAGCGAGTTAGGCTTTGAGGATGCTCGTGGTACTTTGTTCTTTAGAATTGCAGAAATTATCGACGCTAAAATCAAGGGTGGTAAAAAGCCAAGAGCAATCGTTCTAGAAAATGTGCGCACACTAAAAACTCATAATGGCGGAAAAACCTTTGCAACAATATCAAAAATTCTTCAGAAAAATCTCGGATATAAAATGCACTCTATGATTTTGAATTCTGCCAAATACGGAATTCCGCAAACAAGGAACAGAACATTCATTGTTTGCTTTGCCAATGAAGAGGCTGCTTTCAATGTGCCTCAAGAGATTTGTCTTAAGCAGACATTACATGATCTGTTGGAAACTGATGTCCCAGATAAATATTTCCTTTCCGAACGGATTATTCCGACCGTTCTGTCCAATGGCACTGGCGGATACAAAGCTAAATCTGAAATTGATTTGCCCATAGCACATCCTTTGTGCGCTACCATGGCAAAGATGCACCGTGCCTGCCAGGATAACTATGTTACGCAGAATGGTCGTATTCGCAGATTAACACCCAGAGAGTGTGCGAGATTGCAAGGCTTTTCGGACGACTTTGTAATTCCTGTATCAGATGCTCAAGCATATAAACAGTTTGGCAATGCTGTCACCGTAAATGTGGCACGAGCCGTAGCTGAAGAGGTCAGAAAAACATTAGAAACATTAGGAGAGTGGCGATAATGGAATACAGCAATGATTTAAACGAAATAATTGCCCTCATCCATGCAACGGTTGAAGGCGATGTGTCGGAAGACCCGAGATTTTGTATTACACAATTAACTCAGCAGATTAATGATGAATATTTAATGTCTCGTGCCGCTTGTATGGAAAATGCATTCCAACATGACACTATATTCTATTCTGCTGTCAGCAAACTGGCCGTACAATGCAATGAAAACCACAAGGATTGCTCCGGCTGCCCTGTAAAGAAATACTGCAATGCATATATCCACACGGCACAAAGTACATGGCCCCAAGATGCTCCTCGTATGATTGATTTGTTTTGTGGTGCAGGTGGCTTGTCCCTAGGATTTACACAGGAAGGCTTCATCACCGCACTGGCCAATGATATCGAACCATGCTGCATCGATACTTATTCCCACAATCATCCCGAGACACCAAGAAAGCATATTGTCCTTGGGGATATCAACAATGTTATTGCAAATATAAAGGATTTTGTGCGGTTTAGCGAGATCGATGTTCTTGTCGGTGGGCCTCCGTGCCAAGGGTTTAGTATGGCCAATCGACAGAGGTTAATTGACGATCCACGAAATCACCTCTATAAGAGTTATATAGAAGTTCTCAAGTTGATCCTGCCTCGTTTCTTTGTAATGGAGAATGTGAAAGGTATGCTATCCGTTGCCGGCCAAGTGATCGAGGATTTTGAACAGGTAGGATACACTGTTTCCGCCCGAATTCTTAATGCCAAAGATTTCGGAGTTCCTCAAAATCGCGAACGCTTAATCTTCATTGGCAACCGCATCGGTTGTGATAACGATGTGATCTTTACAAGAATTGCAGAAATCTGTGCACAGATACCTGAGCGTACTCTTTCCGAGGCTCTGTTCGGGCTAAAGCCTTTGCAGGCAAGTCGGGTAAAAAATGCAACCGCTACCGAGAGCGATGAAACAGGTAGAATTATCGATCGTTCAACGGGATTGAGCAACGAATATATTGATACGATTAATCAAGGTCGACGGATCCCCACAGTGTTCAATCATAAGGCACGATACAATAATGACCGCGATATTGAGATTTTTAGCCGACTTAATCCTGGCGATAAATCCGATGATCCTAAAATCGCAGATATTATGCCCTATGCTCGGAGAAATGATATATTCAAAGATAAATACTTCAAACTTGAGCCGGACAAGATATGTAAAACCATAACAGCTCATATGAAATTTGACTGCAATATGTACATCCACCCGACTCAAGCTAGAGGTCTTACCCCGAGAGAGGCAGCCAGAGTTCAATCGTATCCCGACGACTATTTCTTCCGTGGAGCTTACACAAAAACATATATGCAGATCGGTAATTCCGTCCCTCCTATGTTAGGTAGGGTGATTTCAAAGTCTATTAAAGAACATCTTCTGAAAATAGAATAGTCCGCAAAAACACCCCCTGTTGAAATGGCGTCATTTCAACAGGGGGTGTCACATATTGGCATGATATTGCTGATTGTTCAGATGCTATTTGTACTCATTCGTAGAATCTAATCAGTGATTCCAGTGTAATCTCAAGACCGCTTTCGCTTAGGGCCTCTTTTCGCTCGTTATAGAGGCTGGTTAAAATAGGCCTTTTATCTTCCGTTCTTCCGTAGTGGATAAGCTTATGACACAGCGGACAGAGTGGGACAAGATTTGCACATGTATCCAACTTATAGGTGAATCCACTCTGCCATTCCAAAGGAATCAAATGATGAACTTCCATATATCTACCCCCATCTTTTTTGATAAAAGTGGGGTGACCTTCGTTAACTGCGCAACAGTAGTTGTTTCGAGCAATTGCCTCCTTACCCAACGATGGATTTGTGGACGGACGAGAGGATTTTGTTGTTCTCACACTTTTTGATGGCACATAGGCCACGGGCTCATAGGCCGTGGAGATTACAGGGGCATCGTTCACCATCTCTTGATAAATAGCATCAGAAATGGCATCATCGCCATCAACAACAGCGGAGTTTTCGTACTCGTTCATAACGGCTGCTAACGCATTTTTCACAGTAACAGTACCCTTACTTTCCAGACCAGAGTATATATCACTCTGGAACTCATACTCGCCTTCATAGAACGAGCGTGGGATACCCACTGCTACCATGGCATTGCCTGCGCGTAACTTTAAGAACACCAAGAGGTCATTCTCATAGAGACTATTTCTTAATTCGATGAAGAGGGGGCCATCCATACGGAGTTTGCTAACCTGTACTTGGGCATCTTGCGATGCTCTGCAGGCGATTTTAGTCATCGTATGAGAAGGCTGGAAATACAAACCATCATCGGTAATTTCTTCATTGCTGAGTGCTTTTAGGTTTTGCTTTGATACGAAGACATTCTGATGAAAATCCTCCGATGAGTCAATCGCAGAATCGACAGACTCAGCATTGAAGAAAAAGTATCTGTTGTTGCCCGTGACATGAATGTGTGTTTGCTTGCTGCGAGAGTTTGCGGGTTTGTTGCCTGGAACGAGACAAACAGCAGGCAGCTTGAGCACAAGTCCTTCGGCAAAGTTCTTGGCGGTGAAATAATCAGCAGCCTCCAAGCCCAGACCAAGGCTTTCAAAGTAGTTCTTGATGAATTCCAGTAAGTTTTTGGAAGTAACGGCAATCATACGATCCACCCTTTCTTTTTTGATTTGCCCGATAAAATGTCCGCGCTTATCGGGGCTGAACATATCATATCAAATTTCCCCGAATTTTACAATATCTTTTATCGGGGAAAATAAATATCATCTATTTGCATGAAAAATAGTGTTTAAAATAGTTATTTTGCACAACTGCAGAGTTTTTTAAATGAATCCGTTATTTTAATAGATGCGCAGCAGATTCTATAACCTTTTGTGTAACCTTCTTTCGTTCACAGTTTATAATCTGGACTTATCCGTACTTTCTATGGCATAGCCTCTCGCTGCAAGGATGTGTGATATGGGTAACATTTTGGAAGAGTTCTGGTACGGGAACATAAATCCCTAGGAACAGAGCAAGGAAAGTAGCCGGGCAATCAAAGAACTGATCAAACGAATAGGGCGAAACCGGGATCGGCAACATGATTCCATGACAGTAGAACAACAGGAGACACTCAAAAAATACGACGAGTGCATCAACGAAACATACAGCTTTCTAGGCAATGTCAATGGTTCTTTTGCTGAATACTCTAAAAAGCCTAAAATGCCCATCATTACCTCCACGAAATCTTTTTCTATATATTACCATGCATTGCAGGTATTTTCAACCTTACAAATAAATATCCCCCGGCGAAGCCGGGGGTATTTCATAGACGGGCGAAGCCCTTTGTTACTAGCGGCACGCGTCCCGTCGCGTTGGTACGGTCCGTCAGCTGCGTGGGGCTTGTTATCTGCTACCCGTAAACGGGTTTAGTAGTTTCCCATTGTCAGCTGTTCGCCCGCTTTATCCTCCTCTAACTGTTTCTTTATGTATTCTGCTATCCGTTGTGCATTCTTCCCTGCCGTATCTACATAGTACCCTCTGCACCAAAATTCTCGGTTCCGGTACTTGTACTTCAATTCCGGATACTTCTCGTAGATCATCAGGCTGCTCTTTCCCTTGAGATATCCCATGAAACTTGATACTGCTACCTTTGGCGGTATTTCTATGAGCATATGCACATGATCCGGGCATACTTCTGCCTGTACAATCCGTACCCCCTTCCATTCGCAGAGTTGCCGTAATATCGCTCCTACCTCTGCTCTCTTTTCTCCGTAAAATACCTTTCTCCGATACTTTGGCGCAAATACTATATGGTATTTGCAATTCCACTTAGGTCAGTTTACAAGGAACTACACGCAGACCACGAAACGAGGGCTGCTGACAACAAATAAAGGCTGAGTATCAAGCACCGGGAAAGTGCGAGATATTCAGCCTGTTTTGTTGTCTGGGGTTTCCAAAGGGGCTTGCCCCTTGGCACACGACTTTGCTCGCAAAGTGTAGTGTGTTATACGCTCTGTCGGCGTTGCTGCGAAAATGCGGTTGCCACCGGGGAGGGCAAGGGCATTTGAGGCGGCAGGAAAGCAGGGCTGTGATTGCGTGGCGTGGAGCCGCAAGCGCAGGACTGGTTTCATCAGCAGACAGGGCGTATATGAAAGCCCCCGTCCCTCGTCCCACGCCGGACTTCGGGACAAAATGTCCCGAACTTGTGGACACACTCACGAAAAAGCAGATGGATTTTTCTCTCAAAATTGAAATGGGCGGGAAGCCATTTTAGGGCTTTCCCGCCTTGATTGCTTATCAGCAAAGACAGGCGGGACTGTCAGCGGCGGCACATTTATGTGCTGTTCATCTTGACCGTTGACTGGCTCGACGGGATTTGCTATCTGCTCGACAAACTGGAATTTAGTAGTCAACCTATTATATCAATAAATATTTTTCGATAAGTTCTATCAAAACACTCGCATTTATTATTTCATCATTTAACAAATCATCATATTCATTTTCCAATTTTTCTTGCTGTTCCACAATATAATCTAAATGTTCTTTAGCAAGAATATAATTCTGATTCACAAAATAATATTCGCCTAAAAAGCAATGAGCTTGAACATTTGAAACTTTATCATCGTTTAATTCAATAACCTTTTTCATACTACAAACAGCACCCCCTATATCACCTTTTTTCATTTGCATAGATGCTTTATTTACATATAACTCCGCTTTCATTTTTTATTTCCTCCTACAACTTCAAATTTGTTGTTCTCTTATTTCCTCCCCCGCTGGGGATTTGGATTTTTCAGCAAGTCCGACTTCTGCGCAATCCTTTTCAGCCACTTTCTTTCTTCTTCCGACAGCTTCCCATAGTTCAGTTTGAGCCGTTTACAGATAAACGCCATCGCCGCCTGTTCCGGGTCGCTGCCCTCTTTAGCGGTTTCCTCGGCGGTCTGTAAAAAATCTTCCAGCGGATTGTCCTCCGGGACGCTGAAAAAATCGTCCTTACGTGCTTTCCGCAGGTCAAGAGCTATCTTGTTTATGTCCTGCTGTATCACATAGCGGCAAAAGCTGTCATCGTCAATATGGGCGGCGACAAGCTGCCGTAACTGCGGGTCAGTCAGGCCGGGATTGTACCGCTTCATAATCGTTGCGCTCATGGTATCCACTATGGCGTTTGCGGCCTGCACCTGCTTCACCGCCACGCCGTTCACATAGATTTCAAGGTCAGCCATGAACCGAGGAAAAGCCGGGTGCGTCGCTAACTCGCACAGGAGAGAATTGTTCACCAGTCCGCTTTTCAGCAGCTCAATCATATCATCGCTCAAACGCAGGTCTGCAAGCTCGGCGTTTGGGTGATTTTTTGTTTTAGAGCGTCCCAGCAGGTAATCAACGGTCACTTCATAAACCTTTGCCAGCTGGATAAGGGCATGGTGGCTGATGTCTTTGAGATTGTCTCCCTCATAACTGCCTAAAGCAGATTTGGAAAGGTGAGTTTCCTCCGCAAGCTGTTCCAGCGTCAGCCCTCGTTCCACACGCAGGTCTTTCAATCGTTCTTGTATGGTTGTGTCCATGCGCCCCTCCCTGTCTGCTTGATAGTCAAAAATATTTTTACTCTTCGCGCAGATAATTCACTAACTCTTTTTCTAACAATTCATACATGGTATTCCGCAAAAATTTTACTTTGTCTTGCTCATGGGCATAGTACCAGACAGTTTCTTCGCCGGGGCGAAGTAGGAGTAAATCTCCGTCAGCCTCTTTCCAAAATTCGCCTAGTACACAATAATGCTCCTCGTGAATAGTTAGATTAAAGAGCTGGGATAAGCTGATACTCAAACCTGTAGATACATTAACTCCCTCAGTTATGAGAAAAAATTCCCGAACTTGTGTTGGGAGAATAAATCCTAATTTCTTTTCTATCTCTACAATCTTCTCCACAGTTGCAGCAGATTTTATTTCATCAGAGGAGTCCAAGACTTTTGCCAACATTTTTGAGAACTTAGGGTATTGAGTAAACCATTCGGGGTGCTGTGCCTTGAATTTCTTTTGCTTTTCCCGTTGTACTCGTTTCTGTTCCTTACAGTAAGCGTCCAATTCCTCCAGATACCGTTCTTGATAGAGATTGCTAATTTCAAACGCTATTCCGTTCTTCTCCAGAATAGTGATGGCTCCCTTTTGGCTACCAAATACTGGTACCCAAGAAAATCCATGCGACCGGGGTTTTAACTTCAAAAACTCGCCGTGGTTCAATAGTTTTTCCACTTCGGATTCGTGTTCGTTCCACCAACCCCACCAACTCTCAGGATTTTCCCTGCCCTCTACTAAATTTAAGCACTTTGAAAATAACTCCAACTTATCCATCTCTATCACCTCGCATTATTCTTTTTCTATTCTACCACAATTCCGAGAGCGTGGAAATAGCGAGTTTTCCGAGGTGATTTCCTACCTTATGGATATACGGCACAGGCGGTCGAAAAAGTGTAGACTTGTGGTAGTTCATCGATGAGCTGCACCTTGAAAAATGAATGACCGTCCGAAAAGGAATACCCCGGCAGGGGAAGCACCGCAAGGAGCCAATTTCTGGACACTTTGTCCAGAGGTCACTTCGGGACAACTTGTCCCGAAGCTGTGGGGAGCGTGCCAACGCCGGAACACGCCGCAGGAATGGGGCAGGAAGCCTTTTCGGAGAGAGCGGCAACGGAAAGCAAAATGGAGGAAACACATGAGAGAGAACTCATATAAACGACTGCCGCCCATAGAGCGCAAGCAAGACGGTTCCCTTTACCGCATGACCCCAGCGCAGCGGAAACAGGCAAACGCCCTGATCCGCCGGGAGTGCTGCTGTTATGAGGACGGGAACTGTATGTTCCTTGACGATGGGGACACCTGCACCTGTCCGCAGACGGTTTCTTTCTCGGTCTGCTGTAAGTGGTTCCGCTGGGCGGTCTTGCCGCTGGACGGGACGCTGGAAGCGGAGATTTTCCGGGATAAGGACTTGAAACGCTGTGCGGTCTGCGGCGGTGTGTTCGTCCCTAAATCCAACCGGGCAAAATACTGTCCCGGCTGTGCCGCCAGAGTTCACAGGCGACAGAAAACAGAAAGTGAACGGAAAAGGAGGTCTACTGTGGACAGTTAGGGGCTGAAAAGTCCTTGATTTTCAAGGCTTTGCAAGCACAGAACAGGGGCAGGTAATAGAAACTACCGTCTACCCCCAAAAACGGGCTTCTAACCGTCCACAAAACACGATATGACAAACACAATCTATATCCATCAGCCGGAAAAGGCGGTCAGCTTTACCCGGCTCCCGAATTTTCTCTTTGAAGCCCCTACATTTACGCCCCTGTCCAACGAAGCAAAGATACTGTACGCCTTTATCCTGCGCCGGACAGAACTATCCCGGAAAAA
>ERZ791837.2208-NODE-2208-length-11196-cov-4.554259_pt1 | contig 11196 bp, 7 predicted proteins | sample MGYA00510292_ERZ791837 | MGnify/ENA primary metagenome ERZ791837 (study PRJEB30046, sample SAMN00715259) | human gut metagenome | study: EMG produced TPA metagenomics assembly of the A metagenome-wide association study of gut microbiota in type 2...
TTCCGAATACGCAGGGCTCTACATAGCCCTGACATTCCCGGGTACCCAGAAAAATATCACGCCGCCCGCCCTTTTCGATCATTCGGCGGGCAATGCAGTGGTGTTTGTTCTCATTTCGGTCGCCGCACAGCTCCGGACGGTTGTCGTTCCAGTCGAAGCAGGCCCGCACCTGATAGCGGCAGTTCTTCAGATAGGTGTAATAGGCCAGATCGTTCTTGCCTTCGCCGTATTTGATGGGGCGGATGCCCTTCACCTCGGTCTGGATGGGGTTCATGACCCGCACGTCCAGGATCCGCCAGATGAAGGTGGGCTTCCAGTATACAGAGGATAAAATGCCCTTCAGTGCCTCATACGTGGGTACCTGATAGCTGCACTTTTCACCGCCCAGACGCATGAGAGGGTCGGAGAAGAGGGCGTAATCACCGTATACCTCAAATTCTACGATGTTGGGATGTTCTGTTTTCAATCGCTACACCTCCTGAAAATCACGGGTACCGGCCTCCAGGGAAAAACCGGTATGTTCGTTATAAAAGCCATCGGACAACAGCAGTATGCCGCCGTCGAACAGTGAGGTCACGGCGCCGAGGCTTTCAAGCCGCTCCAGCTGATAGCGGTAGACGCTGACGCAGTAGCCCTTTGCCCCGTCAATGCAGCCGCGAATGACCGCCCAATCCTTCTGCCCGTAGACCTGAGCGGCGTTTCGCAGCGTGTTTTGCAGCTCGCGCCCTCTTCCGTAGGGTACGAGCAGGGCGCTGGTGTCCTCGTCGAACACCTGAAAAAGGCCGCCTGCCAGACGGAACGCCTGCCGCAGAAGGTAGCGCTCCGCCTGCGCGCAGTTGGCGTCTGCATACCGGGGGTTGTCCGCCAGCAGATGATAGAGGGAGCCGTGCGCCTGGGTTTGGTCGTCCTGGAAGCCGGGCTCCATCTCTGCGTATAGCCGGCGATAGTAGAACCGGATGGCCTCCTCGGAGGACAGATCGTGCCGGAAAGCCTCCGGCGTTTTGGAAAAGGCGGTCAGCAGCGCGGTGGTGGCGTTCTGTCCGCGCACGATGTCGTCCAGACCACGCAGCCGCTCGTCGGTACACCGGATGAGGCGGACGGGGGCGGGCTTCTTTTGCTCGGCGTGCCGGTTGCACCGCCCTGCCGCCTGCACGACACTGTCCATTCCGGCGGAGAAGCGGATCACCCGCTGGAAGGAGATGTCCACACCGGCCTCGATCACCTGCGTGGAGACACAGACCACCCTTTGCCTGTCGGCGGAGGGCTTGTCCAGCGCGGACTGTAAGGCTTGCAGAGTCTCCCTGCGGTGCTGCATGCACATGGCGGCGGACAGATGGAAGCACCGGCAATTCTCGGCTTGCAGCGACTCGAACAGGAACGCCGCCTCCTTTTTCGTGTTGCACACCACCAGCAGACTGTCGCACGACGACAGTACCTCCGTGACGATCTGCGGGAACTCCTCCAGCTTGGCACATCCGGCATTTTGGATGTCGGTGCGCTTAAAGACGTCCCACAGTGCCTTTTGCTGCGGAACCAGATCGACGGGCTGGCGGTGCAGGGGATGGTCGGCTGCCTCCAGACAGGGCTGGGTGGCGGAGCACAGAACAATAGTGGCGCCGCAGACCTCGGACAGGAAGTTGACCGCCAAATTGAACAGCGTCAGCATTTTGCCGGGAACGGTCTGCACCTCGTCGATCACGATGACGCTGCCGCACAGCGCGTGAAATCTGCGGATGGCGCTGGTCCTTCCGCTGAAGCAGGTATTCAGCAGCTGCACCAGCGTGGTGATAATGATCGGCGCCGACCAGGAGACGGTGAGCAGCTCCAGCTCCTGTAAGCGCTCCGGCGTCTCCTTCGGCTCGGCAAGGTTGGAGTGATGCTCCAGTATCAAAGCGTCGTCCACTATGTAATCGCGGATGACCTGGGCATTTTGATCCAGGATCGACAGCAGCGGTGCGGTGAAGATAATTCGAGAGCAGTTCCACTTTGCCGCGTGGGTCAATGCGAAGCGGAGACTGGCCAGCGTTTTTCCGCCGCCGGTGGGAACATTCAGGCGGTAGACACCTCCGGGCCGGGCGGCACCGGCGGCACAGGTGTCGGAGATGGTGTGGCGCGCCAGATCAATGGGCGTTTTTCGCGGGAATGCCGCCAGCTTCTTCTCCATAAACGCCAGCCGTTCTGCCCAGATCGGCCGCATATCCTCTGGGAACACGGGCGGTTCTACCCCATCCATAAAAGCGGCGGTATCTGCGCGATCCCCCTCGATCACGGCGGACAGGAGCATCCGTGCCAGAAGCCCGATATAAAATGCGGTCTCCCGATCCGCCTCATTGTCGTCCGCTTGGGTGGACAGAGCCGCCAGCCGATCCAGCATGGGGGTCATCTCCCGGACGGCGTCGCGGAACAGATGCTCCAGCTCCTCCTCGTCAGCAACCTCCGCCAAAAAGCCCTGTCGGGATTCATCGTAAAAGATCCCCTCCTTGGTCTGGCGATGAAAAAAACCGCTGTGCTGCTGGGGGTCGACGCAGTCAAACAGGCCGTGATGTGAGCCAACGGCAAAGGCCAGCAGCTCTGCGGTCACGTCGGAATAGGAGAACGTACCGCAGCCGCCGTGCCAACGATCCAGCAGAAGGCGCACGCCGACGAAGGTATGGTTGACACTGCCACGGACGGCGTTCCCGCCGCTGACAGCCTCCGAAAGGTATTGCGCATACTCCTGTTTGTTTTTTCCGGCGTCGTGGAGCAGACCGACCAGATAGGCGCTTTTTTCCAGACCCAGTGGCCGCAGTGCGGTTGCGGCCAGCGCCGCCGTGTTCCGGCAATGCTCCTGGACGGTTTGCCGCTCTCCGGTTTCGCGGATATGGGCAGGATACATGGCGATCACATCCTGTCATATATTTTTTAACGCGCATATGTTGATGCTTTAACCATACCACACTCGCTGAGGCTTGTAAAGACTTCAGTAATAAGGATAATTGCCAAAAAACATTGACTTTTTTTGTATGCTATGCCATACTGTGCGGGTCGGGTATTCCCGTGGATTGAAAGAGTAAAAAGGAGAAGCTGCGCAAGGCCTGGCAGGGGAACATCCCCTGCCGCGCCCTGCGCAGCTCCATTTGTCAGATATTGTAAATCTGAGAAATAGTCGGGGGTGTGGATGGTGTCATACATACCGCCTTGCGTTTACGATGCCTCCCGCGTCCCTCAAAGCACGATGCTGCCGGTTTCCTTGCCGTCCAGCGCAAAGTTCAGCAGCGTCCCCTTGCAGACGGCGGCGAAATACTGCGTCGCCTCAAGCTGTGCAGGGTAGTTCTTCTCAATGAGTTCCAGCGTCTCCTTCAGCTGCAGCATGGCTGCGAATTTATGCTTGCACGGCTCGCTGCAGAAGCAGTCGCAAACCAGGTTTCTGATCTCGCCGTTAGCATAGTCGCACGCCAGCTCGTAAGGCCGCGATCCCTCCACAATGGCCCGCACATGGGTATTGTCCAGAGAAATGTACCGTATCCGATTGTCCGTGTAGTAATCGTGGCCGCGATCGGCAGTTGCCCTGCTGATGCTCATGGCGCTCAGATCATGCAGCAGGAAGCCGCAATCATCATTGCCGGAAACAAATATCTCATCCTCCGTGGCGGGTGACTTAAACCAAGTGATGACCTTTTCGTAAGGAAGAGTGCTGCGGTCGAACGTGACGAAGTGCGACCCGGCGAAGAAGAACTCGCCCTGTACATTTGTGTCGGCCACGCTGATGACCCGCTTGTAGTCAGATAGCTTGATCTTGAAATTGTACGCGACATCCACCACGCGGCCACGCAGGCCCTCCAGCTTGCCCTCCACAAAAACGATATCTCCGCATTTCAGGTCAAAGGCGTCATTGTAGTAAGACAGATTCATATTCCGCGCCGGAAAATGGACGCGAACGACCGATTTTCTCGGCGTAACTGCGGGGCAAATGGAGTGCGCCTCCCCAGGTGCCTTGCGATGCTCTTCTGCGGAACCATTAAAACCGATCTTGAACATGTTGCTTCCTCCCTTTCCGATCTGTATCGTTCTTTACAATACCCATTCTACAGAAAGAGGTGTCCCATAAACTGGACAGTGCCCTGTGCCGCCCCCTGCCGAGTAGACAAAACTTAGGGCACTATCTGTGAGGGGTGCCAAATCGAACTTCCGTAGGGGACCATTTTTGTAGCAAGCGGTATGTGTTCATGGTTATAAAAGTATATACTCGCCCACCAGTTCGGCAGCAGCTTGAATTGTCCGCGGTTTCGCTCGGTAAATGTGCAGGCGCACGGCAGGGCGATGGAGAAGCAGCCTTCCACAGCCTTACCCGGTGAGCTGCCTGTGTAAGGCCGCGGGTGCCGCCGATACCATCGGCAGTGTCATCAGTCAGACCATGTAGCCCGCAAAAAACAGCCGGAGAGGGACGGATGATGCCATCCGCCCCTCTCCGGTGCTTTCCTGACCTCTCGGCTTTTGGGTCACGGAAAAAGACATAATAAACTGTGTCACTCCTCCACTGCCACATATCGCTGCTTGGGACTGCGGGGTTTATCGGGCAGCGTCATCCGAATCGCTCCGCACTCTACGAGAGGATCAAGGTAACGCCGCAGGGCATACTGCCCTGACGCAATATTTAGATATGCAATGATCTCGCTGCGGCTTCGAGGTGTACGGCAGAATTTCAGCAGACCTTTTTCGTCTTGCACGTTAGCTTGTTTTACATCCTCGTCGCCGACACTTCCCGCTGCACCATGCTCACCATTGTACAGCGTCACGACAAATTCGCTGCGCCGATCCGCGAATACCGGCTCTGGCAGGTTGCGGTTTTTCATGGCAAACCGAATCGTAGGAATCCCGGAATAGCGATTCTCAGTTTCCCCCAGGGTCTCCATTACGGTAACAAGAACCGGGTTTCGGGTATCCGGCTGGGCATTGCCCAACTGGTCGAGAGTCAATCTACCATAAAGCCCACCCGGATTTGTGATCTCGATCCGATTGGAATACATGACCAACTGGATCGGCATTCCCTCGGTATGCAGACTATAATCCCGGTGTACCAACGCATTGAGTATCGCCTCGCGGACAGCGTCCATAGGGTACTGCGGAATATCAATTCTCTCGCCTGTTTCTTTGTCGATCCTTGTGGCCGTCCGCATATTGGCTCGAACAAAGGTCAACGCACCCTCCAGCATATCCGGAAGCGTACCTTCGATCCGCTTTGTGTCGCTGAATCGGTTGCCCTCTGCGTCAAGAACGCCCATTTGCTCTGCGGGTACACAGGTGGCAATGATGCTCAGTTGCGGATAAAACGCCTGCGGGTAGAGTCCGAACAGCAGCAATGCCGCCATGGTGATTTTCCCATCCCGCGTGATGCCGGTCAGTTCATACTGCTGTGCCTCCGACATACCCGCCAAATTCGGACGCGCACATGTTTTTCTCTCCAAATACGTTTTTACCTTAGACATATCCAGCGATTGGAAGGACACCCTCTCCACTGGACGAATATCGTCTTGATATTTCTTTCGGAACGCCTCGTAGCTGTATACTTCGTACTCCGTCATGGGCTTGTCTCCGTCACCTACGCGGATATAGGACCCGTGCAGCCGTCCCTTGGCTGTTTTGAAGCAAGGGCGTTCCGCAATATCAACGGGTGGGATCTCCGCAGAGACAAATGTAAGCCCATCTTCATCCACCTCGGTAAATTGCGGTCGAACGATCGGCGTCATTTGTTCGCAGTATTCCATTACCTTGCGCTCCAAGTCCTGTGCGTCGTAGACGCCCACCTTTGCGAAGCCGTTCTTTTCCTCCAAGCCGAACACAAAGATTTCCCCGCTATTTTGATTGGAAAACGCAGAGATCGTATCATATAACCTTTCAGGACAGCCCTGCCGTGCCGCCTTTACTTCTATGATTTGTCCTTCACAGCCACGAACCCGAATGCTTTCAATCAGATCGTGAAGCTCCTTTTCTACCATACAAATCACTCCTTTGCACCCATTCTAACATATAGAACGCAAGAAGTGAAGAAAATTCGCAAGACATTCCTTGACTTTTTTCGAGCTTTTCTTATGTTATTAAAAATAACGTAAGATGTTCTTGCGTTATTTCTTGGGTTATTGGCTTGCATCTTGCGACAAGTACCGAAAACTACTACGCTGGTCATGGTATGCGTAATTTGACCCCGCTGTAACCAAAGAATAGGCGTGGCAGCCGTGCGCTCACAGCTTCTTCAGCCACGCCAGAAACTCCGCCGTGATCTCCTCCTCTACATCCTCATCCTGCTGCTTGCTGGCCGTATCGTCGTCTTTCCACAGCAGCAGCACCTGCCGCACCGCCTGCTTATCACGCCGGAACGTGCGGGCGTCCAGCCCCTCATACGCCGCGTGGTAGTCGGGGTAGTGCAAATCATAATACCGGTAGTCCTCGATGGCGTTGTCAAATGCCGACAGTTCTCCATCGGGCGCAAGCACCGACGCCGCCATGCACACCAGCCGCGCCAAACGCCGCAGGTGGTCATCCTCCCAATCAAATCGTATCTCCGGCGCGAAGTTCTCTACCGGTGGGTCGGAGATGAACCGGCGGTTATGCCTGCAGTCCCGGTCATCTCCCCGCAGCTTCATGCGCGGTATAGCGCCGATCTTCTCCAGCTCCTTGGCGTAGCGCCGGTAGGAGGCGGTTGAATGCTGACCATACCAGGCATACGCGCCCAGCTCCACCTCACCGCAGTGGGTCAGCCAAAAACAGAAAAACAGCAGCTCTGCCGTCAGCTTATCCGAATGCTGGCGGTTTTTTCGACGCGGAATGTCCATGAAACCTCCTCCTCTCAAAAATATCTTACAGAAAAAATTTTCGCAAGTCAAGATTTCGGACAGCAGTATGCAACGATTTCAAAAACACGCGTGCTATGATGCAGTCCCGCGAGATGCTTGAGATGCCCTCTCATCCATCTCGTCACCCCGTTGTATGATAAGCTGGCTATCCCGCAGCGGGCGGTGGAGCTGCTGGTGGAGGAGCACGCAAAGCACCCCCACAGTCCTTACCTGTTCGTATCGCCCAAAACCGGTACCATGTTCGACCCGGGCTCCTTCCGGCACACCCATGAGAAGATCCTGAAGGCTATCGGCGCGGAGCACATACGCTTTCACGACCTCAGACACACCTTCGCCACGCTGTCCCTCAAGTACGGCGTGGACGTCAAGACGCTGTCCGGTGCGCTGGGACACTACGACGCGGGCTTTACCCTCAGCACCTACACCCACGCCACGGAGGGGATGAAGCGCTCCGCCGCCGACACCATCGGCAGCGTCATCAGTCAGGCGATGTAAACACAAAAAAATAGTGGGGAGAGGGACGGATGATGCTATCCGCTCCTCTCCCGTCATTTCGGCTTTTGGGTCACGGTTTGGGTCATGCGAAAAACGCCAAAATGCAGCGTCACTATTTGAGGATATAAACAGAAAAAGTTCCTAATTTCGTAAGAAATCAGGAACTTTTTGGTGGAGACTGCTGGACTCGAACCAGTGACCTCCTGCGTGTGAAGATACGATGAGGGGCGAAAAGCGTTGCTGTCCAGCGCTTTCCGCCCCCTTTGCGTACTTTCGTCTCAGGGGGACGTCCGCTGTCTCCACTCCGTACTCCCCGGTCGTTTCCGCGTTTGGGTCACGGTTTGGGTCAGGCCGTATGGCGGCTCAAAAATGACCACGCTGTAATCAAAGAGTACCTTTACACTTCCTGTAAAGGCTTCGGCAGGGCTTTCCAATTTAAGTATTGATTGCCTTGTTGCCTGCACAGTAGTAGAGGTAAACCTCTTCCAGACCAATACCAGCTGCCGGTTCAAACTCTGCCGGGAGGTCATCGCCTACCAGGCGCAGCAGCTGCCCGCCTTGTCGTTGGAACAGCAGGCTCACGCTATGCTGATGCTGATACAACTCAATTTCCTCCGGTGTGCAGAACCGTTGGGCCACTTTTGTTTCAATCGAAGCGATCAATTCCTCTGGTGTGCCCGATTTCAACAGCGTTCCACTGTTCATCAGCAGCACCTGATTCGCAATACACTCCACATCACTGACAACATGGGTTGCCAGCAAGACAATATGATTCTGGGTAGCCCGGGCGATTAGCCCGCGGATCCGGATACGTTCCTGCGGATCTACTCCCGATGTAGGCTCATCCAAAATCAGGAGCGGCGGATCTCCAAGCATAGCCTGTGCCAGCAATGCCCGCTGACGCATACCGCCGGAAAACTGACCAAGCTTCCGCTCTGCGGCGGACAGCCCCCCCTCCGTCAGCAGCCGCTCTGTCCCCTGAACCAACTCTTTGCGGGGAATGTTTTTCAGTCTGCCCATGTAATAGAGGAATTCTCTGGCTGTCATCTGCGGGTAATAGCCTTGGGCCTGCGGCATATAGCCTACCTTGGCTCGGTATCGCCCACCCAACTTTAGGATGTCAACACCATTCCACAGGATTTCACCGCAGTCGCGCCGCAGAGTGTCGGTCAACAGTTCAAACAAGGTACTCTTTCCGGCCCCATTTGCACCCAGAATACCATAGATACCCGGACCGAACTCATAGCTGAACTGGGATAGTGCCCGGATGCTCCCATAGCTTTTTGTCAATCCTTTGATTGTTAATTTCATCCTCGATACCTCAGCCACTGATGCCGCGAGGCCACCAGTGCAGTTATCCCCAGAACAGTCCACACTCCGAAGCAAAGTACATCTGCCCAGCGCACTGCCAAGCCATCCCCAGCAAGTTTTGCTGCCCAAGATACATATTCAAGTGAGGGTGCGCCCAACTGCGTTAACAGAACGGGCACCAGCAGGACGAGAGCGCTTATCCCAGCCGCTGGAAGCATGGCGGGCAGTCTGGAGGATATCCAGAGCGTCACACTGGCAGCAGATAAAAGCCCTACCAAACGGAACGCATAAAACCCGATCAGGTATACAAGCAGCGGCGTGCTGCCCAGATGGCTGTCCCAGTAGAACAAACTGTCGGCGTTGGCAGGGCAGGCGTCCCACGAACCACCGAGACTTCGAAACTGAAAGAGTTCGTATCCACTCCAAATAAGCCAAATACCGATGGACACGCATAGTGCAAGCACGGCTTTCCACCGCCAGAGTCTGGTCCGCCCCGCTGCGGTGCTGTGTAACAGCAGCTCCATCCCGTGATTTCTCTCGAGCCAGAAAACGCCGGGGATCGTCAAACACAGCGCCAGCAAGGAGACGCAAGCCGACACCAGCCGAAAGTCAGTGCCAGATCCGCCATAGATCCGCTCAAAGGGCTGGTCGTCCAATAGCTGCAGATCATCGTGCCCCGCTGCCTGCATATCCAGCAGCTCCTCATACCGTGCACACAGTTCATCCAGCGCCCAGCAACGCGCGGCATAGTATTCCCAAAAGGCTGCCTTGCTGTCATCCTCCAGCGATTCAGCATAGATCTGCTTTTCCTCCTGTCTGACAGACCGGATCTGTACCAGCACAGCCTCGTCCACAGGGCCGGTGTAAGTGCTGATATACTGAGCTAACTGGACTTGCTGCATATTGCTTGCTGCGGGAGGTGGTGTCTGCGACATAAGGAGTACGCCGCATACCCCCAAAAACAGTACCCCGCCACAATACAGCAGGAGCTTTTGCCACTCGTACACCAACACTGACTTGGGGTGACGAGACAGATATGCCCTTTTGCTCCGTCCTCGTCTCGGAAGAACTTTGAACACTGCGCCGTTCTGCCGCGTTCCGCATGAGAAATGGGCGGAGATCAATGCCGCAGCCACGCAGGCGAAGATCAACACCGCCGAAACAGCGAGCAATAGTGTCCGCTCCCTCACGGGGAACCCCAGCAGATCATAATTCAGATATCGTCCTGCCGCTTCCGCCGGAAGAAGCAGGCGAAAAATATTGAAGCCGGACAATGGGTACAGTGCGTCGTTCACATCATACTGCTTGAGCCAGTAAAACTCAAGCAGCAGAACAGCGCCGTACACGGTCAAGCCTAATGGAAGTGAGGGCAGCTTGGATAGTGCCAGCCATAGCAGAAGCCCTACAGCACACAGCCCTGCTGCGCTGAACAGGAAATACCAGAGCAAGACGCCTCCGACCGTAGCCGGTGCGGCCCAACGCTGGAAAAAAAGAATGGACTGCGCCGGAGCGTCTAAAAACAACGGCTGGCGATAGAGCAGTGTTCCAAGAAGCAGCATCCCGCCTTGCATCAGGAATGCGGCTATCGCAGCGGACATGGCGATAGCCCCGATCCGCCATCCGGTCACAGCGCAGCGTCCGTTGATGCAGCTTCGCTCCAGTGTTTCCAGCCCCAATCGCTTGGGCTCCAAAATCAGTGTAATGGACACCACCATCAAGCACAGACTGAATATCACCGAGGTTCGGTTCTTCATGATCGACGTCACCACATCCCCCGGCTGTAGCTTGAGCGCTGCATCCCTTGTTGAGAGATAATCCGTCTCCGTCTTATCTGCGTTGCGGTATACAAATGTGTGAGGATCAGAAAACAGCGGGTTACGCCGGATGACATCCGCTTGCGACGACACGGAACTCAGAAACTCATCATAATTCATCTGATAAGTTAAGCGATCCATCCAGCGGGTCACCGCCTCCTGAGCGGCAATGTCCTGCGCAGGGGCAGTCCCGTCCCGTACAGCTTGGAACATCGCATCAAAGTTGTCATACTGCGTTCGATAGCGGGACAGCAGCTCATCATCCACTTGCCCCTGCCCAGCTTCCATCTGGGCCAACAGTCTTGCGGCGTTCCATCCCTGCAAAGTCTGATTTTCCTGTTCCAATAGGGCAAGACCATCTTCTGGTGAAACCCCGGAAAGTGTCTGCATCCACTGGTTCGTATACTCGCGATAAGCGTGTACCGAGCCGCCCGCTTGAGAGGACTGTTCTCTTGCGTAAAGGCCCAGATTGCACAATAGGAGCAGCACTGCGGCGCCCAGCCAGACGCGGTTAGAGAAAATCCGTATCCACTCTGCCATAGCAATCAGCCTACGGGCAGCATTTGGGCAGAGCCGGACGAAACAGCAGCCTTTTCCAAATACAGGGTCGGGCAGTAGGAGCCGTTACGGTCATCACAGAAAAAGACATAGCCTGGAGTAAACAGCAGAAGCAGCGCGTTTCCGGACTCCTGAGGTACGGGGATAAATTGCTGTAAATTTCCCTGAAGATCGTATACCTTTACACC
>ERZ791837.2212-NODE-2212-length-11184-cov-3.980052_pt1 | contig 11184 bp, 5 predicted proteins | sample MGYA00510292_ERZ791837 | MGnify/ENA primary metagenome ERZ791837 (study PRJEB30046, sample SAMN00715259) | human gut metagenome | study: EMG produced TPA metagenomics assembly of the A metagenome-wide association study of gut microbiota in type 2...
GCATGACGCAGACGAACTGCACCTGCTGGATGTCGTTGGTGGTGCGGGTGATGAGGGACGCGGTGGAGAAGTTCTCGATCTCCGCATTGGAGAAGTGGATGACACTGGAGAAGGTCTCGCGGCGCAGGTCCCGGCCGATGGCGGCGGACACCCGGGAGGCCAGGAAGCCCACCGCGATGGACACGGCCACCATCAGCAGGGTCAGGGCCAGCATCTGGCCGCCTACCTTATATAAATAGTGCATCTGCACATCGTGGGCGATGCCCTGGGCCTCGTATTCCAGCCCCACCAACAGCAGAGCCTGGCTCTTCAGGTTCTCCACCACGGTGTCGTCCAGCTGGCCGATGGCACCGGTCAGCTGCTGCTGCACGGCGTCCCGGCGGAAGCCGGGCATCTGGCTCATGGCGGCAAACTGGCCGCACACGGTGTCCAGGTCCTCCGCCGTGGGGGCCGCAGTCTCGGTTTCCGTGTCGGTGTTGCGGTCGGCACCGGAGGCCTGCAGGTCTGCAAGGCCGGTCATGCCCATGCCGGTCTGCCCGGCGGGGGTGTTGGCTGCCTGGGCGGCCGCCAGATACAGCACGATGTCCGGCGTGGTCACAGCATCTTCCAGCGCAGTGCGCTCGTCGGCGGTCAGGTCGGTGCGCAGGCGCAGCACATCGCCGTCGGCGGTGTAGGCGTTCTGGAAGGCAGCGGCGTCCTCCTCGCGCATCAGCAGCGAGAGGGCATCCAGCGTGCTCTGGCGCACGGTGTCGGGCAGGGGGCTTTCGATGCCGCCCTGCTGGATGCCGGTGTCCACGATCTTGCTGGTGTAGTCCGGCAGCGACAGATCGCAGTACGCCTGCACGAACAGCAGTGCGAACACCACAAGGCAGACGGCCCAGTGACGGGCCAGCTGCTTAAAGATCTTTGTCATGGTTTGGTTCTCCCTTCGGTTTGGTGGTACGCGCAGCATTTTCCGCAAGAATGGCTTCCATCAGCGCGCCGCGCAGCGCTTCCATCTGGGCCAGCTGTTCCGGCTCCAGCCGGGCCATGACACTGGAAAAGTAGTCCCCAAGAGCAGCCTCGCACTGTCGGCAGGCCTCGTACCCCTTGGGCGTGAAACGCACCAGCGTCTTGCGGCGGTCGGCAGGGTCGGCAAAGCGTTCCACAAGGCCGTCCTGCTCCATCTGCCGCACCGTGCGGGAAATGGCAGGAAGCGGTTGATGAAGCTCCTGAACAAGATCGGAGATATAAACGGCACCGTCCTGTCCATGGAGCCGAATGCAGCCCAGCAGCCCTTCCAGCATGGGGAAGTGGCGCTTGGGGCAGTCGGCCAGAGCGGCCTTCATGCCGGCCTTGGATGCTTTGCTCAGCCGGTGGATGTAGCGGCAAAGCCCACGGAAACTCAACGTGGATTCCTCAGACACGCGATCCCTCCTCTCGAAAATTGCTTAACAGCTGTTAACTGTTAACGCTTGACAATAATAGGCTTTTGCAGGCCGGATTGCAACCCCCTGCAGGGATTGTTTCACAAAAGTTCACAAACGTTTGTGTCCCGCATACACATAAAGCAAAGGGGGCATCGGGCATGGAACAGCGTTTGTGGATGATCCTGCAATTGTTCGGCGGGGCGGCACTTTTCTTATACAGTATGGACACCCTCACGGACGCTTTGCAGCAGGCGGCGGGGGACACCCTGCGGCAGGCCCTTGCCCGGCTCACGGCCCACCCGCTGGCCGGGGTGCTCACGGGGGCGGCGGTCACGGCGGTGGTGCAGAGCAGCTCGGCGGTCACGGTGCTGGTGCTGGGCCTTGTGGGGGCCGGGCTGCTGACCCTGCAGCGGGCCGTGCCGGTGGTGTTTGGGGCCAACATCGGCACCACGGTCACCGCGCAATTGCTGGCCTTCCGGCTGGAGGATGCCCGGTATCTGCTGCTGGTGGCGGGGCTGCTGCTCTGGTTCGCGGGGCGCGGGCGTCTGCATGCAGCCGGGCAGGCGCTGTTTGCGTTCGGCCTGCTGTTTGAGGGCATCGCGGTCATGGCCGAGGCCATGGAGCCGTTGGCAGCAGGGCCGGTGTTCCGGCAGTGGATGGCTCAGGTGCGGCATCGCCCCGGCCTGGGCCTGCTGGCAGGGCTGGGCATGACCCTTGCCGTGCAGAGCAGCTCCGCCACCATTGCGGTGCTGCAGCAGGCGGCCGCCCGCCCCGGGCCGGACGGCGGGTGCCTGCTGGGCCTTGCGGGAGCCATCCCGGTGCTGCTGGGGGACAACATCGGCACCACCGTCACGGCGGTGCTGGCATCGGTGGGGCAGAGCCGGGACGCCAAACGTCTGGCGGCGGCCCACGCCCTGTTCAACCTGTCCGGGGCGGCGGTGTGCTGGCTGCTGCTGCCCCAGTTCACCGCGCTGGTGCGGCTGGTCTCGCCCCACGGGCCGGAGAGCGCCGTGCTGGCCCGGCAGATCGCCAACGCCCACACCCTGTTCAATCTGGGCTGCACGGTGCTGTGGCTGCCCCTGACCCCTTGCATGGTGCGCATCGTGTGCATTCTATTGCCGGAAAAGCACGCCCCTGAGTTGAAACGAACGCCTTAAAATGGTATAATGACAGTGTATCGAAAATTTTGTGACGCTTTTGTTGCACAAACGATGAACGGACCCTTCTGTGGGCCTGCAGCGGTGTGCGGCTGCCAGGGCACAGAGCGAACCAAGAGGACGTGTTTACTATGAAGGATATCATCAACGGGTTGACCGAGCGGTTCCGCAGGCAGCATGTACAGGCCCGGCGCTATGTGGCCATGATGCTGGTGCTGGCCCTGCTCACCACCCTGTTCGTCAACTGGCAGCTCCATGGGGTGGGCATCTCCATGACTGCCGACTACCACTGCGGCTACGAGGAGCACCAGCACACGGCGGCCTGCTACGAAAAAGTGCTCACCTGCGGTTACGAGGAGGGCGAGCCGGAAACGCCCGTCACCTCTTCGGACAGCAGCGCCGATCTGGTGTCCGCCTACAGCGCGGCCGAGCCGGAAGAGCCGGTGCAGACCGAGCCGGAGACCATCTGGGTGCCCCATGAGCACACCGATGCCTGCTACGAGGAGCACCGGGTGCTGACCTGCTATCAGGAAGAGCACGAGCACACCGACGACTGCTTTGACGAGTACGGTGCGCTCATCTGCGGCGAGTTCGAGCATATCCACGACGACAGCTGCTACACCACCGAGTATGAGCTGGTGTGCGGCCTGGACGAAGGCGAACTGGTGGAAGAACCCAACCCCGCCTATCAGGAAATGCCTGCCATCCGCCCCGTGGTGGACCTGCCCCCTGAGCCGGCCGAGACCACCCCGGACGAGCCGGTGCTGCATCACCACACCGACGCCTGCTACACCGAGGAGCTGGTGTGCACCATCCCGGAGCACCACCACACCGTGGAGTGCCTGGCCGATACCCAGGCCGACGTGGAGACTGCCGAGGAATGGCAGGCCGCGGCCAACGTGGCCCTGAACGGCAACTGGGCCGAGGACCTGCTCACCGTGGCAAAGTCCCAGCTGGACTACCAGCAGAGCGACAAGAACTTCAAGCTGGATGTGGAGGACCAGCAGGTGCTGCGCGGCTACTCCCGCTATGGTGCCTGGTACGGCAACCCCTACGGCGCCTGGGACGTGATGTTCCTGTCCTACTGCCTGCACTTTGCAGGTGTGCCCCAGACGGTGGTGCCCCAGCGTGCGGGCGTGATGGCCCTGCACAGTGACCTGCGCGGCTCCCAGTGGCTCACCGACGCCGACGGCTCCACCGCAAGGCCCGGCGATATCGTCATCTACAACACCCTCACCACCGAGCAGGTGGCCGTGGACGAGAGCTCCTATGGCATCGCCCTGCTGGACCTGGACGAGGACCCCGACACCGCCGCCCAGCTCACGGCTTCCGAGCCGCAGGTGGACACCCGCACCGTGACCACCGAGACGGTGGGCGTCGTGTCCGCCGTGGACCCCGACGCCGGGACCCTGACCGTGATCTCCGGCAACGTGGACGGCAAGGTGGCCGAGGTGCCCGCTGCCATGTCCGACGTGACCAGTGTCATCTCGGTGACCGGCGCCTATGCCGCCGAGACCACCGCTGTGGCCCCGGAGGCCCCGGCAGGCTCCCAGGAGGAGCTGGACGGCAGCTATGCGCTGCTGGAAGATGAGGATGGCTTTGGGGCTACGGTGGAATGGGTCGGCGAGGCCCAGCAGCAGGACCCCGATGCCCCGGCCCTGCTGGCAGAAACTGCCGATACGGAGGTGATGCTGGACCCCACCTGGATCACTAAGATAGCGTTCGAGCAGAAGGTCAATGGCTCCTGGGAGCCCCTGGTGGGGAATGAAGTGGAAAGCGGTACCAACGTGCAGGTCACCATGACCTACAAGCTGCCTGCGGGCACCTTGACGCCGGACCGGCGGACCCTGTGCTACCAGCTGCCGGATGCCATGAAGCCCAAGCAGCCCACCTCCGGCAAGATCCTGGACGTGACCGACAACAACAAGGTCATTGGCACCTATACCATCGACACCGACGGCCTGGCAAAGCTGACCTTTGACAAAAGTGATAAGTTCACCGGTTTGGATGCCAACGGCAACCGGGAGTTTACCGGAACCTTCCAGTTCTCTCAGAAAGTATGGGCAGATGATTTTGAGAATAACAAAACCATCACCTTTGAAAATGGCTTTACTCTGACCATCAAGAAGAAAACGGCAGATATAAAGATCAGTAAAGGGTACACCGGCTATTGGAGTGCCTTTGAAAATCATCCGGAAAGTGGCACCTTCATAAACCATTATATGGTGACGGTGGAGACCACCAACGGCACCAAAGACCCGGTGACCCTTACGGATACCCTGAACACGAATCAGAGTGGAATCAGTGCTGGTGATTACCTGAAGGGCGGCAAATACCTGGAAAGCTCCTTTAAACTTTACAAGGTGGATGCCTCGGGTACACAAACGCAGATCCTGCCGTTCCCTAAATACACGATCCAGGAGGACAGCAACGGCAACCCCCAGGTGGTCATTAAGGACCTGGAAGCATTGGGGATTGAAGAAAAGTACATCTGGTACTATGACGTTCAGCGGAACTATGCGGACTTTGACAAGATGCCCAACGGTGTCGGTATGATCTTCAATACGGCAACAGCGAAGGCAGGGGACAGGGAGGAAAAGAAGGCTGAAGCATACTACACATGTAAAACCCCGCGTATTGAGAAGAACGGCCAGTACGACCCCAAGACAGGCCACATCCAGTGGACGATCACTGTAAAGGTACCCCATTCTTTCCTGGGGTCCTATATGCTGCAGGGCTGCAAGATCACGGATAGCCTGCCAGACAGTGTGAAAATCGTAGGGGATGTAAAGGTAGGCGACGATACGATATCGGCAGAGGAATTTCTGCAAAAGGGCTATACCATCCCGGAGAAGTATAGTGGAACAGAGCTGAAGATCACCTTTGAGACCACCACCCCCATCGGCGGCGGCTCGGTGAAAAACGTGGCACAGATCCTGACCAAGAGCGACCATACCTTTGAGGCCTCGGCTACCGTGAACATCGGGCAGGGGAATTGGACCCTGAGCAAGGAGCTGTCCAGCAGCAGCAAGGGCCTGGCCAAATGGAATATCTCTGCCGCCAATGCGGCTGGCGAAAGCAGCTTTACCCTGGTGGAGACCCTCCAGGACGCTGTGAACGAAAGCGGCCAGACCCAGCTGGACACCCACTACGCCTACGCCGCAGAGCTGGAGAAGGCTTTGGAAGAGGGCCTGACCCTGACCCTCCACGACGGTGGCACCATGACCTATGCCCAGGCTAAGGCCGCCGGGGTCATTGCCGTCACCTACTACAGCGGTGCCGACGGCACCGGCGGCACGGTGACTGCCAACGACCCCTCCACCTGGGTGCGGAGCTTTACCATCCAGATAAACAAGGCAGATGACAACCCGGTGCGGCGTGTGGAGGTAAAGGACCTCCCTACCCACGAGGATCAGCGCAATGTGCCCACCGGAGAGAAATGGACTTACAAAAACAGCGTCAGCATCCAAGGCAGCTCTCAGAGGGCTGAGGCAGAGGACACCTACCACAGCTACAAGAGCTTTGAAAAACGGGTGTCGGCGAACAGCGATCAGGACGAATCTGGTTACCAAAGCGGAGACCAGACCTACCAATACAGTGACCTCAGCGACAACAACCTCCACTATCAGCTGGTGGTGCAGACCGCTGCCGAGGATGATGCCGACATCGTCATCACCGATACCCTGCCGGAGAACACTGAGTTCAATGAGAACTGGGTAACGATCGGCATGGACGAAGGGGCCCCGGATAAGATCAGCGAGTTGAAGGGTGCCGCTGCCACGGTAGCCTACGAGAAAACCACCCGGCAGCTGACCATTACCATCCGCGACTACAACCTGAGCAAGAACAAACAACACAAGTTCCGCATTCTGTACAAGGTGAGCGTGGACGACGATCCCAGCTGGAAGAACCCCTCGGTGGGCCAGGTGATCTACACCAACACGGCCCAGTGGGGCGAGCTGACCGAGACCCTCCACACCACGGTGGAAAAGACTGTGGACCCCCTGAAAAAGACCGGAAAGCTGGTGGATGGCAAAACCGACCGCATCGAGTACCAGGTGGTGGTGAACCCGGCCCGGAAGGACCTGTCGGTGGAAGCCAACAAGGCCCCGACCATTGAGCTGTGGGACGACGTAAAGGCCCAGAACGGTGCCATTGTCCGGGGAGACCCGGCGTCTGTAAAGCTGTATTACTTCCAGTATGACGAAGCCACCAACACCGTGACCCGAGGGAAAGAAGTGCCTCGCAACCTGTACCAGGTGCTGCCGGCAGATGGCGAGGGCTGGCTCCACATGGTGATCCCCAACCAGACCGCCATGATCCTGGTGTACCAATGTGATGTAAAGCAGGGCAGTGCTGCTGAGGATTACAACGTGGACAACACCGTCAAGCTGGGCAATGGGGACTCCACCGAATCGGATTCCATCAAGTTTACCTATGCATCTGCCGCCACGGCCTCCACCGGACAGTTCCTGCTCCACAAGGTGGACGATTACTCCGGCGTGGCATTGCCGGGGGCAGAGTTTACCATCTGGCAGTATGACCTGAAAACCCAGGCATGGCAGCGCTGGAGCGGCGGCGTAAACGGCACCGTCACCACCAACGAAAAGGGCCAGGTGAGCCTGACGGTGCTGGAAAACGGCAGCGAACAGACCCTGAAGCCGGACCTGCTGTATAAGATCGTGGAGACCAAAGCACCCCAGAACTACCAGATGGACAAGACCCCCCACTATGTGCTGTTCCACAAGAGCAACGAGACCCCCCAGACGGCCTTTGATACCGCTACGGGCAAGGAGACGGTGATGGATGGAGAAAAAATCATCCAGTTTGAAGATGTCCAGGTGGGCAGTGCCGCCCAGACCACCACGGCCCAGTATACCAACCGCTACAGCAACCTGACCGTCAGCAAGCTCTGGCTGGACCAGGATACCAAAAAGCCGGTGGAACCGGCGGTGGACAGCATCCACATCAAGGTCTGGCAGTACACCGACAATGCCGAGGAAAGAACGTTGTTTGCCGAAGCCGACCTGACCGCACCGGCGTGGACCTGGTCCGAGTCGGGGGACAAGCTGCCCCTGAAGGACGAGAACGGCAATGCATACCACTACCTGGTGGAGGAAACGACCACCGGCAACTGGAACGTGTATATTGACAACAACGGCGTGCAGACCGGCAACATTACCATCCAGAACCGTGTTTACACCGGCTACGAGCTGCCGTCCACCGGCGGCATGGGCACGGCACCCTTCGGGGTGCTGGGCGGCGCACTGGCTGCTGCAGCAGCCCTGCTGCTGGTCCGCAAACGGAAACAGAACGAGGAGGAGTGAGCAGCCATGAAACAAAACAAAAACAACCGGTTTGCCGCTCTTCTGCTGGCGCTGTGCATGGCCGTGTGCTGTGCACTGCCCGCGCTGGCAGCCCCTGCGGCCAGCGCCAACATCGACCTGAGCCGCACCGGCAGCATGGACGTGACCCTGTACGACCACCAGAACGACGTCCCCCTGCGGGGCGGCGCACTCACCGTGTACAAGGTGGCGGACGTGGCCCGCACCAATGGCGACCTGCACTTTGTGTACACCGCCGACTTTACGGGCTGCGGCATCGCGCTGGGCGACCTGACGATCAATAAGACAGTCTATTCAGAAGCGCAGCTGCTCAAGCCCTCCGAACTGACCGCTGCGATCATTACGGCCGGAGGTTTGATTTTCGTCGACAACTCCGATGCTGCCGATCTGTCGTTCACGATTTCGGGCGCGTCGATCAATATGGGCGACATCGTGCTGATCGGCCGTTATCCCGAACGTGCGCAGGCGACGATCTCCGGGCCGGAACTGCGTTGCAAGTACAATGCGGCTTTCAAGAACCTGCATATCGCAGCCTCGGGCAATTACAACCTCTTTACGACGACCAATGCCACCTATGATCCGACGCTGCATGTCGAGGATTGTACCGTGGATGCCGCCTACAATGTGGTTTACGATTCGCACAATACGCAGAATTTCAAGAGTGTCTATTTCGGGAATTCGATCGTGAAGATGACCGTCGCCAACAAGCCGTTCTATTCGACCAAGGCGAAGGACGCGCATACGCAGCAGTTGATTCGTCTGGATAACAACGTATTTTATGCCGAAACGCCTTTGCAGAACTACCTGATCAACTGCGGGGACAGGTCGCAGGCATTCCAGACGACCCGGCTTCAGGTCGAGGTGACGAACAATACGATTTATAACATTTACCAGCCGAACATTATGATCCGGGCTTATGTCCTCGCAGGGCTGACCGTGACCAAGAATGTCGGGTATTATACCGGTGTTACCGCGAAAAATTATCTGACGGGTGTGTATGACACGGCCGGATTTACGGCTGACAAGGCGGAGGTAACCTATAATTACCTCTACACCGCGCCGGTCAGCGATACGAATTTCTGGTCGGCGAAGCATACCGGAAGCTACACGCCTGCAAACAACCAGATGGGCGACGGCGTGGAAGCTCCGTTCTCTTCGATGGATGCGGCGAAGGGGTATTTCCCGGTCGACGCTTCGGTGGTGAAGACGGGTGCGGGAGCGACCTACGGCACGAAGGCGTGGTTCAAGGCGGAGTAATTCCGGCTTGCCGTAACGAAAAACTCCGGCCTGCATTTTCGCAGGCCGGAGTTTTTTCGTTGAGCCGAAGAGGCGGATCAGCCGATCCAGCTTGTCAGAATCTTCATGCCGCCGTCGGGCGTGAAGGCGAGCGAACGGGCCGAAGCAGGAATCAGGACCGTTTCGCCCTGGTGCACCGGAACCGCTGCGCCGCTGTCGTCGGTGAGCGTGCCGCGGCCCTCGATGCAGATCGCCACGACGAACGAGTCGAGCGACGCGAGGTCGAGCGTCTCGGGGCGGGTCAGATCGTAGAGCGACGTGGTGAAATAAGGGCACGACACCAGCTCCACGCGCGTGTCCTGCGCCGGCTCGTAATGCGTCCGGTAATCGGGCAGCACGGTGTAGTCGATGGCGCCCTTCGCCAGTTCGGTGTGCAGTTCGCGGGTGTTGCCGTTGGCATCGCGGCGGTTGAAATCGTAGATGCGGTAGGTGATGTTCGAGGTCTGCTGGATTTCGGCGATGAACGACCCCGCGCCGATCGAGTGCACACGTCCCGCGGGCAGGAAAAACACGTCGCCCGGTGCGATCTTGTAGTCGGCCAGGATGTCCGTGATGGTGTTGTCCCCGACGCTGGCCTCGTACTCGGCCGGCGTTACCTGCTTCGAGAAGCCCGAACGCAGGTGCGCGTCCTTATCCGCCGACACCACGTACCACATTTCGGTCTTGCCCTTGGATTTGTGGCGTTCCCATGCCAGCTCATCGTTCGGGTGCACCTGGATCGAGAGGTCCTGCCGGGCGTCGATGAACTTGATCAGCAGCGGGAACTCCTCGCCGAAACGCTCGTAGTTGGCTTTGCCCAACAGCGCCGCGCCGTGGCGGGCGATCAGTTCCGGGAGCGATGTCCCGGCTTCGGGGCCTTCGGCGACGACGGACTCGTTGTCCTTGACGCCCGAAAGCTCCCAGCTTTCGCCGATGTTGCGCTGGTCGGTGGCGATTCCCTTGTAAGGGGCGATCTTCTCGCCGCCCCAGATCATGGGACGCAGGAAAGGTTCGAATTTCAAAGGATACATGATATCTATCGATTTTGTAAGATTCTTTTTTTACCGGAACTCCCGAGCACTCAGTCGAAACGGCTCCTATACCTGTTGGGAGTGCAACCGACCATGTTCTTGAAGAGTCTGGTAAAGTGCGCAGGGTATTTGAATCCCAGTTCGTAGGCCACCTCGGCGATCGAGCGCGCGGGGTCGGCGATGCGCTCCTTGGCCGCGTCGATGAGCCGCAGGCGGATGTGCTCCTGCGCCGTCTTTCCCGTCAGGCGTTTGACCAGGTCGCCGAAGTAGTTGGCCGACAGGTGGAGCTCCTGCGCGCAGTACTGCACGGTGGGCAGCCCTTCGGTCTGGGGTTTGTCGGAGAGGAAATAGTCGTCGAGCGTGCGTTCGAAGCGTGCCAGAATATCCTTTCCCGCCACGTCGCTGCGCGTGATGAACTGGCGGTCGTAGAAGCGCACGCAGTAGTTGAGGAACATCTCGATGTTGTTCACGACGAGCGTGCGGCTGTGGCGGTCGATGGCGTGCTGCAACTCGTGGCGGATGTTGTGCAGGCAGTCGAGGATCGTGCGCCGCTCCTGCTCCGAGAGGTGGAGCGCTTCGCGCACCTCGTAGGAAAAAAAGGTGTAGTTGCGGATGTTGCGCCCCAGCTGCGTGCCGCGCAGCAGATCGGGGTGGAAGAGAAGCGCCCAGCCTTTGGGCTGGCGCAGCTGCCCGTCGTCCTTCGCGCCGAAGACCTGTCCGGGTGCGAGACAGACGAGCGTTCCTTCCTGATAGTCGTAGGTCTGGCGGCCGTAGATCATGTCGCCGCACTTCACGTCTTTGAGGAAGATGGCATAGACGCCGAAGGAGCGCAGCGAGGAGTGGATGGGTCGCACTTCCGAGAAGTCGATGACGCTGACGAGCGGATGCAGCGTCTCGCAGCCCAGCGAGTCGTTGTAGTCGAAGACGTGGTCTACTCTTACGATGTCGTTCATCATTCTGTGCGGAT
>ERZ791837.2214-NODE-2214-length-11176-cov-7.905045_pt1 | contig 11176 bp, 7 predicted proteins | sample MGYA00510292_ERZ791837 | MGnify/ENA primary metagenome ERZ791837 (study PRJEB30046, sample SAMN00715259) | human gut metagenome | study: EMG produced TPA metagenomics assembly of the A metagenome-wide association study of gut microbiota in type 2...
CGATGTTGCTGATTCCTATCGGTTTCGGTATGCTGATCGGTAATATCCCTTTCAATATGGAAGCCGGATTAAAAGTCGGTATCTATGAGGAAGGGTCTGTACTTAACATTCTGTATCAAGGGGTAACTTCCGGTTGGTATCCGCCACTTATTTTCCTGGGTATCGGAGCTATGACGGATTTCTCCGCTCTAATCTCTAACCCGAAGCTGATGCTAGTCGGTGCTGCCGCACAATTCGGTATTTTCGGTGCATACATGACTGCTTTGGCTATCGGATTCGATCCGATGCAAGCTGGTGCTATCGGTATCATCGGTGGTGCCGATGGTCCGACAGCCATTTTCCTTTCGTCCAAACTGGCTCCCAACCTGATGGGTGCAATTGCCGTGTCCGCCTATTCCTATATGGCATTAGTACCAGTAATCCAACCGCCTATCATGCGTCTGCTGACCAGCAAGAACGAGCGTCTTATCCGCATGAAACCGCCACGTGCAGTTTCTCATACGGAAAAAGTAATGTTCCCGATTATCGGTCTGTTACTTACCTGTTTCCTTGTTCCGTCCGGTTTGCCTTTGTTAGGTATGCTATTTTTCGGTAACTTACTAAAAGAGAGTGGTGTAACCCGCCGTCTGGCTAACACAGCCAGCGGTCCGCTGATTGATACCATCACGATTCTGCTTGGTCTGACTGTAGGTGCTTCCACACAAGCATCCGAATTCCTGACTACAGACTCATTGTGGATTTTTGGTCTGGGTGCATTCTCATTCATCATCGCAACCGCTTCCGGTGTAATCTTTGTGAAGATATTCAATATCTTCCTGAAGAAAGGCAACAAGATTAATCCGCTGATTGGTAATGCAGGCGTATCTGCAGTGCCTGACTCCGCACGTATCTCTCAAGTAGTAGGTTTGGAATATGATCCAACCAACTACCTGTTGATGCATGCCATGGGTCCGAACGTAGCGGGCGTTATCGGCTCAGCAGTAGCTGCCGGTATTCTGTTGGGATTCCTGATGTAAGCAGTGAAAACGTTTGCATAACCTGCATAAAGGATAATAGCGGAGAGGCAACAGCCTTCTCCGCTATTTTTTTTAATTTAGCGGAGAAAATAACGAAAAGCTAATATCATGAAAAAAGTATTCTTCATTTTAGGAACACTCCTACTTTCCCTCAGTACGTACGCAGCTATGAACGTAAACAAAATCGATCCACCATTTTGGTACACTGGTATGCAAAACCCCGAACTTCAGCTAATGGTATATGGTGAAGGCATCGGCAATGCAACGGTATCTGTCAACTATCCCGGCGTCTCGCTGAGCAGCACAGTCAAATTGGAAAGCAATAATTACCTGCTGGTCTACCTTAGACTGGATAAAAATGTGAAACCCGGTAAAATGCCACTCACCTTCACGCAAGGCAAGAAAAAGTTCGTCAAAGAATATGAGTTAAAGGCACGTGCCAAAAAAGGCTGCGAGCACAAAGGTTTCAATGCATCCGATGCACTCTATCTGTTAATGCCCGACCGTTTTGCCAACGGCAACCCGGACAACGACCAAATAGCAGGCATGGCAGAATATAAGGTAGACCGCAACGACCCAAATGCTCGTCATGGCGGCGACCTCGCAGGTATCGAACAGCACCTTGATTACTTTTCTGATTTGGGCGTAACTGCCTTGTGGTTTACTCCGGTATTAGAAAATAACATGACCGGCGGTTCCTACCACGGCTATGCCACCACCGATTATTATAAAGTAGATCCCCGCTTCGGCACCAATGAAGAGTATAAGCAGCTCATCGAAAAATCTCATACACGCGGCATTAAAATCGTAATGGATATGATTTTCAACCACTGCGGTGTAGAGCATATATGGATAAAAGACATGCCTTGCAAAGATTGGTTCAACAACCCCGACCATGAAAATAACTTTGTGCAGACATCCTTCAAACTGACTCCCCACGTAGACCCTTATGCTTCGAAATACGATTTCAGCCAGATGAATGACGGTTGGTTCGTAACCGCCATGCCCGACCTCAACCAAAAGAACCCGCATGTATACCGTTATCTCGTTCAGAACAGTTTCTGGTGGATTGAATATGCCGACATAGACGGTATCCGTATGGATACTTACCCCTATGCCGACTATGATGCCATGAGCAAATGGATGAAAGAGTTGAATGAAGAATACCCTAACTATAACACCGTAGGCGAAACATGGGTAACCGAACCGGCATATACCGCATGGTGGCAAAAGGACTCCAAACTGTCCGCTCCTAAAAACAGCAATCTGAAGACGGTAATGGATTTCAGTTTCTATGATAAAATCAACATTGCCAAAACGGAGGAAACAGAAACTTGGTTTAAAGGATTAGACCGAGTGTATAACAGTTTCGTATATGATTTTCTTTATCCGAATCCGGAATCGGTACTCGCTTTCATCGAGAATCACGACACCGACCGCTTTTTGGGTGAAGGAGAAAACCTTCCGATGCTGAAACAAGCCTCTACCCTGTTGCTCACCACCCGACGCATTCCGCAATTATACTACGGAACGGAGATTATGATGAACGGCGTAAAGAGCAAGAGCGACGGTTATGTTCGTAAAGACTTCCCCGGCGGCTGGGCAGACGATAAAAAAACCGCACTGACAGCTGAAGGCCGCAGCAAAATTCAAAACGATTGCTACAATTTCTACAAAACAATACTGAATTGGCGTAAAGGAAACAATGTGATTGCCAAAGGCAGTATGACTCAGTTTATGGTACAAAACGGCGTATATGCCTATGCCCGTCAGTATGAGGGCAAAATTGTTTTCGTAATGCTGAACGGTACAGATTCAGAAACCACCGTTCCTTTAAAATTCTACAAAGAAATTTTGAAAGACAAGAAAGAAGGAAAAGATATTCTAAGCGGCAAAACAATTCTCTTTGAAAAAGAGTTGAAGATGGAAGCGCGTGAATCCCTGATCATCGAATTGTAAATAAATTCAGGTTTGACATAAATCAGGTACGGACTAAATAGACACGGATAAATCCATAAAGTCCGTACCTAAAAACAAATAGGGAGTGCATTAAAATGCACTCCCTATTTTTATAATCAGATTAACCTTATCAGTCCAATTGAGCCAATTTGTTTTCAGAACCAAGCACGTTAACGATTTTGTGCTTGTAAAGTTTCTCCATGTTGTCACGAGCCGGACCCAGATATTTACGCGGGTCAAATTCAGCCGGTTTCTCAGCAAACACCTTACGAACAGCAGCAGTCATAGCCAAACGAGAGTCTGAGTCGATATTGATTTTGCAAACAGCAGACTTCGCAGCCTTGCGCAGTTGCTCTTCGGGAATACCGATAGCTGCTTCCAACTTACCGCCGAATTGATTGATAGTATCAACTTCTTCCTGAGGAACCGAAGAAGAACCGTGAAGAACGATAGGGAATCCAGGAAGTTTCTCCATTACAGCATCCAATACGGCAAATTCCAAAGGAGGAGGAACCAGACGACCTGTAGCAGGATCTACGTGGCATTGTTCGGGTTTGAACTTGTATGCACCATGAGAAGTACCGATAGAAATAGCCAAAGAGTCACAACCTGTACGAGTAGCGAAATCGATAACTTCTTCAGGATTGGTATAAGTATGGTGTTCAGCAGATACTTCATCTTCTACACCAGCCAACACGCCAAGTTCACCTTCCACTGTAACATCGAATTGATGAGCATAATCAACAACCTTCTTTGTCAAAGCAACATTTTCTTCGTATGGAAGATGTGAACCGTCAATCATTACTGAGGAGAAACCTGAATCGATACAGCTTTTACAAGTTTCAAAAGTATCTCCGTGGTCAAGGTGAAGAACAATTTCAGGATGTTTGCAGCCCAGTTCCTTAGCATATTCCACAGCGCCCTGAGCCATGTAACGCAGCAAAGTAGCGTTAGCATATTGGCGAGCACCCTTAGATACCTGAAGGATAACCGGAGACTTAGTCTCTACTGCAGCCTTGATGATAGCCTGCATCTGTTCCATGTTATTGAAGTTGAATGCAGGGATTGCATATCCACCTTTGATAGCGCGAGCAAACATTTCTCTTGTGTTTACAAGGCCTAAATCTTTGTAATTAACCATTTTGTTTAAAGTTTATTGTTAGTGAATTAAAATTCTACGCAAAAGTAAGCATTATCCTTTAAAAAGAAGAACGGGAGAAGAATAAAATATCTCTATTTATCTGTCAAATCTGTTCTATTTTAAAGCCATTGGCTTGAATTAACAGAATATTGTAATCTCCATATTACAAAGTTCTTGCATCTGTCTGTTCATTCAGCCTTTTGCGTTCTCACCTCTATAAACAAAAAAGCCGGAAAGCAAGTTTACGTTCCGGCCGATTATTTACACATTATTATATATAAAGTAAATAAGTAAATACGCGTAATCAGCTTGTACGCTCTGAATGACAGTTGCTCCTGATATAAACCAAGAGCTTGTGTAACATCCGGCGCCCGCTTACTTTTTCAGATAAACAATCGTAGGCAGATGGTCGCTGTAACCGTTCAGCCATACACGCCCGCCATGGGTACGCAGAGGCGCACCTTTGTACTTGCCGTCCTGCTGAATCAGATAGTCGCGGATAAAGACCTCGCTATGGTCGTAGCGTAATCCTTTCTTCGCTTTCACCACCGGCCTGGACAGTACAATCTGGTCGAACAGGTTCCACTTGCCGCGATACAGCAGAGTTCCCACGCCCTTATCCTCCAGTATCTCCCACCAGGGATTGTAGAACTGACTCGCTTTCATGCCCGACACATATTTACGGGCTCCCAGAGTCTGCATGCTTTCGTCCATCGGGTCATCGTTCATATCTCCCATGACAAAGAGTTTCAGTTTTTTGTCCTCACGCAGCAAGGAGTCCGTCAGCGCCTTTACCTGCTTGGCGGCATGCACACGCACCGGTGATTTCGCTCCGCGGGAAGGCCAGTGATTCACGATGAAGCACACACGCTCACCTGCCATTCGGCCGTCCACAATGAGGAAACCGCGTGTCAGATGCACCGTATCTCCTTCAAACGGAGTGGAGAGCACCAGTTTGGAGTTCGTCACGGTAAACTGCTGCGGGTCATACAGGAGCGCGCAGTCGATACCGCGTCTGTCGGGTCCTTCATAATGCACAAACTTGTAGTTGGATATGGCCGGCCGGCTGACAAGGTCTGTCAACGCCCTTCGATTCTCGACTTCCGCCACGCCGATTACTGCCGGCCCCTCTGGAACCAAATCCCGTGACAGGGAGCTCAGTACTTTCGAGAGATTATGCAGTTTGGCTTCGTACTTTCGCGCACTCCACCGATAACTGCCATCGGGCAAAAATTCATGGTCGTTCTTGCCTGCGTCATGAATGGTGTCAAACAGATTCTCAAGATTATAAAACGCTATGCTGTACAGCTTGCGCTCCGTATTCTGGGCCATGACTATTGTAACGCCGAACCAGAAAGAAAAGAATACAATCAGTTTTCTCATAGGTGATATGGTATTAATCTCCTGCAAAAATCTAAAATAAAAAGCTATAAACCTATCAATTTCCGGCTTTTTTTGCAAAAAACCTTTTTTCATTTCATAGAAAAGCATTATCTTTGCGCACTGAAAAAGACCATTACACTATTTATTACCAAAATAGTAACAGAATATAAATTAAAAAACAAATATTGAAATGAAAAAAGGTATTCATCCTGAAAATTACCGTCCGGTAGTATTTAAAGATATGTCAAACGGCGACGTGTTCTTGTCTCGTTCTACTGTAAATACTAAAGAGACTATCGAGTTCGAAGGCGAAACTTATCCATTGGTAAAGCTGGAAATCTCCAGCACTTCTCACCCGTTCTACACCGGTAAGTCTAAGTTGGTTGACACAGCCGGTCGTGTTGATAAGTTCATGAGCCGTTACGGTAACCGTAAGAAATAATCTGTTTTTTAAAGAAGCAGAAAAAGGGAGTCTGATACAGATTCCCTTTTTTATTATACCGCGCATACTCAGGTTCAGCCAAACGACAGGATGTACATCAAAAAAAGTTTTCAAGCCTATCAAACAGACTTTTCAAGCGCACCAAAGACGATTATCACCGTACACAAAACCGTCCCGCAAGATGAAATTATTTATCCCGCAAGGCGGATTATTTTGTCTTACGGGATAGATAAATCCGTCTTGCGGGATGGTTCTTTTCGTCTCGCAAGACGGATTTACTTACACAATTACCTCCGTGCACATTTGCCGGCGCCCTTCAAACATTTCAAAACCGCAAACAAGGTTTCACCCGCTATCCCGCATAAACAGGCGTGTGGAAGGTGAAGGCAAATATCATCAAACTGAAAACGGAGAGAGCTTATGCCTAAAAGAAACAAAATAAAAAGTGGACAATCCATTCTCTCTTAACAAAAAACTACTTATCTTTGCGAAAGTTCCGTTGAGCGCAACGAAACTAATTATTTTTTAAGAAGCGTTATTGAAATTATCTTCTACAATCAAACTTCGCAACTTTGAAACCCATGAAGATGATAACAACAACGCTCACGTCTGTGTTATATACCTACTTTTCCATCGGTGTATCCGGTAGAGGAGTATCTATATACAAAATGGCGTGAGTGGCTGTTGTTTATCCAAGTGCAAGGCAATGCGAAGGCCTGATTGTAGGATAAACAAATACAGCAACTCACGTTTTTTTGTATGTTTAACTTAACAATATAACACATGGCTCAAAGCAAACAAACTCTCCAAGACACCCCTGCACTTCTCACCTTGTTCTCCAAGAAGAAGCAACACCCCACACGTCTTACACAGACAGCGGCAGACGCCGGCATATCGGCAGAAAAGCAAACAACAACAATACTTACGGATATATTATGAAAAAGAACTTAGTTTTACTGCTCACGGTCATAGCGGCTCTGAGCGGTTGTATGCAAAATGATTTAGCCGAGATACGCAGAGAACAGGCAACTCTTGCCGCACGCATATCGGCTATTGAGAAATGGCAAGCATTGGTAAACGACAACATCGCCGGCTTGCAGTCCATCATCAATGCACAAAGCGACAACGACTATGTGACGAGCGTAACTCCCCTCACCGATGGCTCGGGCTACGTAATAAACTTTGTGAAAAGCGGAGCCGTCACCATCAGAAACGGCGAGCAGGGTATTGCCGGAGCCACTCCCCAAATCAGCGCAAAAGAGGATAACGGCATCTACTACTGGACTTTAAACGGCGATTATCTCCGTGTCGACGGCAAACGGCTGCGTGTCACCGGCGAACCGGGAGCTACCGCCCCCACTCCCCGGCTGAAAACAGGCAGCACGCTCAATTCGGAAAGCGGCGGTTCCGCTTATGAGGCGGATGCGACCTATCTCAGTGTGGACAACGGCGCCAATTGGACAAAAGTAACGGGACCTCAAGGCGACGCCATCTTCACAACGGACGGTATCGATACCGACAACGACGACTATATAGAGCTGACGCTGGCCGACGGCACAACCAAAATCCGGCTTCCCCGCTACAAGACTTTCCAAATAGGTACGGATACGGAGCACACCAATGCCGCCATCTCCCTCACCGAGCTTGCTACCGACATACCTCTCAGTCTGCCCAGCGACCTCAAGGCAGACAGCTATACCGCTATCATGGCTCAAATCACCAGCGACCGGGGTACAAGCACGGATATCAAAACCCGCGCCGCCGCTCTCCCCTGGACAGTGAGTGTGGAACATCCTACATTTGACCCGGCTACCGGCAACTGCAAGAATGACGCCAAAGTAACGGTTACCGCTCCCGAGGACATTGCTGACGGCGAAACCGCCATGCTCGAAGTAAGCATTATAGGCGCAGACGGCCGGAAAACAATAGCCACCCGCGCTTTGAAATACACCGCAATAGTCAACACAGGTGACTATTATTACAGCGACGGCACTTTCTCCGCCTCTCTTATCTCTTCCAAAACATGCATAGGTGTAATCTTTCATGTGGGCGATGTAGCAAAAGACGACGCTGTATTAAGAGCAAAGATAGGCGACACGTCTACCGGTAACCACGGACTTGTGGTAGCATTGAAAGATGCCGGCAAAGGAGTAGTTTGGCAGACAGCCGATGCAGCTATCGGCGATGCCGACCTTTCCGAGCCTTATGTCAGCATCCTTATCGCAAAGACCAAAGATGAAGACCCTGACGGCAATCTGAATATGATGTTAGGATATAACAATACGGAAGTTATCAAAAAATACAACAAAAGCAATAGCGGCAGTAAAGCCACCATCCTGCAATCCATAGATACTTATGCGGCAAGCAATACGGCTCCCGGTAAGAGTAGCGGGTGGTATCTTCCCTCCATCAAGGAACTTTCCCTTATATACTCGGGGGTTATCAACGGAAGTATCTGGGATCTTGGGTATGATATTCCTGCAAACACATCCAACAAAATCTTAATCGAGAAAAAGTTCAGTACATTAAACACCCAAGCAGCCGGTAGTGCCGAGAACTTTTCAATACGCAAGAACAATGACCCTTCCAATAACTACTTAGGCTATTGGTCGAGCTCGGAAGCTCCGGAGAAACACACTGCAAATCCTAATCAAAATTATTTCAATCGCGCATGGTATGGTGACTTTCTTGACAGCTACATTAATCAAACCTACAAAAACGATGACGGACGTCTTTGTGTCAGAGCAATTTTAGCATTTTAACTCCCGATATGTAATAATATTGAGTTTTAGAAATTCAGGCCTACCGCTATCAAACAATAAAGACTGAATTAAAATTCAGCCTTTATTGTCTTAAATAAAATAAGATATCTTTATTTCATAATCCTATACTTTGCCCCGGAACGGCGGACGTACCACCACCGCTTTCAGCTTGCGCCCGCGCATATCGATACAGATTTCCGTACCAACCTTGCTATATTCGGGCTTCACATATCCCATACCGATACCGATTTTACGGGTAGGCGACATGGTACCCGACGTAACCACGCCAATGAGAGTGCCTTCCGGGCTCTGCAATTCATAACCGTGACGGGGAATACCGCGATCCACCATTTCAAAGCCAACCAATTTACGCGCCGTACCCTCCGCTTTCTGTTTCTCCAGCATCGGACGGTTGATAAAGTTCTTACCCTCCGCAAACTTGGTAATCCATCCTAGCCCGGCTTCGATGGGCGACGTGGTATCATCCAGGTCATTTCCATACAGGCAGAACCCCATCTCAAGACGAAGCGTATCACGGGCACCCAAACCGATAGGCTTGATACCAAACTCCGCACCTGCCTCGAACACGGCATTCCATATCTTCATCGCCGCTTCGGGATAGAAATAAAGCTCAAAACCTCCGGCTCCGGTATAGCCGGTATTGGAGATTATGACATCCGGCTCGCCTGCAAACTCCCCATGCATAAAAGTGTAATACGGAAGCTCGGAAAGATTGACAGGCGTCAGTTTCTGCAATGCCTCGACAGCTTTCGGTCCTTGTACCGCAAGCTGCGCCATACGGTCGGAAGCATTCTCCAATTCAGCCCCCTCCGTATTATGAGACACACACCAGTTCCAGTCCTTCTCGATATTGGAAGCGTTGACAACCAGCAGATATTTCTCCTGTTCGTACTGATAGACCAGCAAATCGTCTACAATACCGCCATCCTCATTGGGAAAGCAAGTGTACTGTACTTTACCGGGCGTAAGGGCGGCCACATTGTTAGAAGTGACTTTCTGCAAAAAGTCCAAAGCATGCGGGCCTTTCACCCAAAACTCTCCCATGTGGGAGACATCGAATACGCCGACGCCCTTGCAAACGGTGAGATGTTCGTCGATGATACCGGAATATTCGATAGGCATATTGTATCCCGCAAATTCGTGCATCTTAGCGCCCAGCGAGATGTGTGTTTCTGTAAACGGAGTGGTTTTCATGGTATGAGGAATGAGTTATGAGTTATAAGTTATGAGTTATATTGGGCGGCAACGAGTTCGGCGATCTTGACGATAACATTCATGGCCTTCTCCATGTTCTGAATGGGAACGAACTCGTAACGTCCGTGGAAATTCAGGCCGCCGGCAAAGATGTTGGGACAAGGCAACCCTTTGAACGAAAGTTGCGCACCGTCCGTACCGCCGCGAATAGCTTTTACGTGAGGCTCTACGCCGACAGCTTCCATAGCCTTGAAAGCAGTATCGATGATGTGCATCACCGGTTCAATCTTCTCGCGCATATTATAATATTGGTCGTGCAGCTCCAGTACGGCCGTACCCTCGCCATATTCGGCGTTAATCTTGCGGACAAGGTGTTCAAACTCTTTCTTGCGGTTCTCAAAACGAACACGGTCGTGGTCGCGAATGATGTAGGAAACCGTAGTCCGCTCCACTTCACCCGTAATGCCGATGAGGTGATAGAATCCTTCATAACCTTCGGTATGTTCCGGCGTTTCGTGACCGGGAAGCATGGAAATAAAACGGTTGGCTACGCGGATAGAGTTTATCATCTTGTTTTTGGCGTATCCCGGATGTACATTGCGTCCCTTGAACACAATCTTGGCGGAAGCCGCATTGAAGTTCTCGAACTCCAACTCGCCCACTTCACCACCATCCATGGTATAGGCCCATTCGCAGCCGAACTGCTCGACATTGAACTTATGCGCTCCCAAACCTATTTCCTCGTCGGGATTGAAACCGATACGGATTTTACCGTGTTTGATTTCAGGATGCTCTTTCAGATAGGCTATCGCCGAAACAATCTCCGCGATACCCGCTTTGTCATCGGCGCCCAGCAAAGTCTTTCCGTCGGTGACAATCAAATCTTCTCCCTTATGGTCGAGCAGTTCCGGGAACTGGGCGGGAGAGAGAACCACTTTCCCTTCTGCGCAAAGAACAATATCCTTGCCGTCGTAATTCTCCACAATGCGCGGAGAAACATCTTTTCCGCTCATATCGGGACTTGTATCCATGTGCGCGATGAAGCCGACAACAGGCACAGGCTTATCTGTATTGGCAGGAAGGGTGGCAAACAGATAACCGTTTTCATCCAACGTAATATCTTCCAAACCCAAAGATTCCAATTCTTCTTTCAAGAACCTGGCAAATACCATTTGCCCCGGAGTACTCGGAGTTACTCCACTCTCCTCATTCGATTGCGTATCGAAACTTACATACTTTAAAAAACGTTCTACTAAAG
>ERZ791837.2215-NODE-2215-length-11175-cov-3.700360_pt1 | contig 11175 bp, 11 predicted proteins | sample MGYA00510292_ERZ791837 | MGnify/ENA primary metagenome ERZ791837 (study PRJEB30046, sample SAMN00715259) | human gut metagenome | study: EMG produced TPA metagenomics assembly of the A metagenome-wide association study of gut microbiota in type 2...
CATAAAATCTTTTCTCCTTTCAGGCATACTGCCAATGTCCATTCTCCGGACAGGACACGGATATTGCAAACAATTTACTGGAGCAAAAATGAAACATTTGATTACAGAATGTTTCATTTTTAAAAAGGAAAGCAGGGAGGCTTGGCTGGAGGCTTTAGGTCCATGGAGCAGCAAAGCAGGATACCAGCAGACAGGGAGGTTAAGGATGTTAAGACTGACAGTAAGCACAGAAGAATATCTGATGATCGGTGACAACGTGAAGATCGTGTTCCTTGGCGGAACGAAGAACCATCTCCGCATCATGGTGGATGCACCGAAGGACGTGAATATCGTCAGAAGCACCGTACTGGAGAACAGGGTCACAGATCCGGAGGAGAAGGCAAAGCTTCCTAAATACTATGCCGAGCCGGAAACGGATCCCAAGTACCTGAAAAAGAAAAAGTCCAGAGTCGTCATTACTCACGGCAATCTGGAGGACTGAGCAAGGTAATAACCGGAGGCTTTGAATGCCATAAGGCAGGGCCCGTCTTTGAAGTTCGGGTTTCCGGTTACTATAAAAGCAACAAAAAGCAACCAATAACAAAGTAACTGACGCAAACGGATTTGCGCAGAAATACAAGGAGGTAACTATTATGGTAGTACAACACAATTTAACAGCAATGAACTCTAACAGAATGTTAGGCGTAACCACAAAGACCCAGGCAAAGTCCACCGAGAAGCTTTCATCCGGTTATAAGATCAACCGTGCAGCAGATGATGCAGCAGGACTTTCCATCAGTGAGAAGATGAGAAAGCAGATCAGAGGTCTGACACAGGCTTCCCTGAACGCACAGGATGGTATCAGTGCAGTACAGACCGCTGAAGGTGCTCTGACCGAAGTTCATGATATGCTGCAGAGAATGAATGAACTGGCAGTTAAGGCTGGAAATGGTACTATGTCTGCAGATGACAGAAACTATGTACAGAATGAGATTGATCAGCTTGTAAATGAAATCGACCGTGTATCTGAAACCACGAAGTTCAACGAGACTTATCTGTTAAAGGGCGATGCAGCATCAAATGGCAACAAGAAGACCTTTGCAGCAAACGATGTATTAGGAACGGTTGACGGAGTAACTGTAGCAGCAAAAGGTGCCACGCAGGCAGAGCTGACAGATGGTAAAGAGATTAAAATTGGAACCGTTGAAGTAGTGTCCAGTGATGCTACTAATTTTACTATTGCAGATGACGCAGCACAGAAAAAGGCTGAGAATGTTGTTAAGATTACTTCTGATGGAACAAATGCAACCGTCACACTGAAGGATGGTACAGAGGTTACAAAGGCAATTGCTGACATTACGAAGGATTATGGAATCGAAGCAAAAGCTGCGGGCTCAGCAACCATCAGCAAGCAGTTAAAGGTTGAAACTACTGATGCCTCGGTAACAGGAGCATACACAGGAAATTTGAATGACCTTAAAGCTGGTGATGCTGTCAATGTGAAACTGGCAATTGGTGCATCTGGAAGCACTGCCCTGAGCTCTTCTGAGAAAGCTTTGATCTTAAGCTTCCAGGTAGGTGCTGATACCACCGCTGAGAACAAGATTGAAGTATCCTTAGAGTCTATGAGTGCTAAGGGAATTGGTGTAAACGGACTGCAGGTAAATGGAAAGGATTCCACCAATGCTGATGCGGCTGTTAAGACTATCGCATCTGCAATCCAGAAGGTATCCACCCAGCGTTCCGCACTTGGTGCTGTTCAGAACAGACTTGAGCACACCATCAACAACCTGGACAATGTAGTTGAGAACACCACCAGCGCTGAAAGCCAGATCCGTGATACAGATATGGCTACAGAGATGGTTAAGTACTCCAACAACAACATCCTGGCTCAGGCAGGTCAGGCTATGCTGGCACAGTCTAATCAGGCTAACCAGGGCGTACTTTCCTTATTGCAGTAATTTCTGTAAGAGTAAAATTGCAAAGATAAGTTGTGAAGGAAAAGGCCGGTTTATCCGGTCTTTTCCTTATCTAGATATGAAATGAATACAGAAAGAGAAACAACAAAAAATGCAACATTTTGTAATCAAATGTTGCATTCTTACGTTCACTAATAATATCGGCACTTGGGAAAATTACTTTATAGGAAATTAAATTTTTTTGCAAACCATTTTGGACAGATAGCTAATTCTCCTCCGGATTCTTTTCTTTTTGCCTGTAAAATCTCGTTTATTTGATCAATATAACTTGTGTCAGCCAAAATCGTCATTGGATACCTGCCTGTACCTGTTTGACCAAAGAAGGATCACATTCCAAAAACCTGCAGATATTTTCGCAGGAGATACCACCAGCCAACATATTGGAAATAATGGTTCTGATCTTAGCTTCGCTGTTCTGCTTCTCCAGGAGAATCCCTTCGTGCTTTCCTTCACGTTTTCCAATAAGAATCCCCTCGTGTTTTCCCTCACGTTTTCCGATAAGAATCCCCTCATTCATTTTATCCGCCATTAATTCATCTAAAGCCTGGCACATATTAAATCCCTCCTGATTACCGTATGTATTTCTGAAAGCTTCTTTGTTTTGAAGCAGGGCTGCATTGTCTGTCATGACAGCAATGGCATCCCATGTGTCTTCGTTTAAATGGGAATAGAGCTTATCCCCCATAAGCTCGGTCAGCTTCTGCTTGTCCTTCCTACAATTCATGGCACGAAAAAGCTGCCGGAGGTCTGTATGAAATTCATCAAATCCACTATGCTCATTAACACAAAACAGATTGAGCGGATAGTCCCTGAACAGGAATCTCAGATAATTATCATTTGGATGGAATGCCATCATATCTGAAAGTGTTCGTGGTCCATCCCATGGATCTGTACCGCTGTAGAGACAAACAGTATAAACCGGCTGCAGCCGGTCCGTTTTCAAAATTCCGGACAATTTTTCATGGCTCGTTGCAGCAGACACTGCGCCGGATATGATGCTAGATCCTTTTTGACGCCTGTTCATTAAATTCCATCTACGCTTCTTTGCTTTTAGCTGCCTGTGATATTCTGCGGCATCATACCCCATGCACCGCACCGGCATGCTGTAGTCAATGTAGTTCTGATTTTCGACAGCCAGTATCTGCAAGGCTGTACCTGAGCAGAGATACATTTTAACATCCCGGAAAAACTGTGTTTTCCTTCGGGACTGGCGCGAATTATGCCCCTGGGCATCTGTCCCTTCGTCAGCTTTCTTTTCCGGGGGAAAATTCTCAATGATATACATTTCAGAGGCATCCTGAAGCTCCTCTGCCCGAATAACCTGTTCCCCCTGAAAACAGCAGCCATTGAAGAAATCTGCAAAGCGTTCTTTGTTTTGCAGGAACTCCCTCATACAAGTATCATATTTCCCCATAAAATTCCTCCTTTGTGTGCAAAGGATCCTATGGGTTTGAAAATCCTCTGCTTATTCAATTACATGTTGGATTGAAAAGCATGGATTTTCTGATCTGTTAGAATGTCAGAGCATTTCCCGATGGAAAAGCATCTGATCCGGGAAAGGGCTTGGCCCCTGGTTTACAGAGTAGCTTTTTATTTTCACCTGTCTGTAAAAAGAAAACGTCTATGCTTTGATCTGAGTCTATCACAGAAACTTCCGAACTGCAATAAATGTTTTTCCGTCAATCTGTTACAGGAAAGGCAGGAAGCAGAGGGACTGATCACAGACGGATTTTTTCAAATACCTGATCCTTGTCATCCTGATCAATTCCAAGATACCGTTTTGTGATCTGATAGGAGGAATGATTATAGATATCCATCAGCATGGCAGGGGGCACACTCTGCTTCCAGGCGTGATAGCCAAAGGTCTTGCGAAGGGAGTGGCAGCTGATATGCTCTGGCAGGCCTGCATGGACGGCGGCTTTTTTGATTATGCGGTAGGCCTGGTAGCGGCTTAGGGGGCTGCCTTTATACTTATGGCTTGGAAAAAGAGCATCACCTGGATCCAGGCTGGTAAGGTGACATGAGGATAAAGCCTGCCTGACCTCCTGGTTTATATATATGGAAGTATTTTTCCCGGTTTTCTTCTCCGTAATTTCAATGTGCCTGTTAAAACAATGCTGCCGGAAATCCCATACATCTGCGATGTGGAGCCGGAGGATATCCGAAATCCGGAGGGCGGTATTAAGACCAAGGATAATAAGGGCATAATTGCGGCTGTCAGGTGAAACCTCCTGATAATATTTTTTGAATTGTTCCAGCTGCTTTACTGACTTGATCGGCTGTGTTGTACTCATAAAATCTTTTCTCCTTTCAGGCATACTGCCAATGTCCATTCTCCGGACAGGATACGGATATTGCAAACAATTTACTGGAGCAATAATGAAACATTTTATTACACTTTGGTACCTGGGGCTGATGGTGTGTATGAAGCAACAGAAAAAGCTGATCCCACTACTGAAGAATGGGATAAGGTAAAGACAAGCGTTACTGTATATGACAATAATGGTAATGAAATAGCTGCAAATGGTCTTGGTAATTACATTAACAATGATGGAACTCTCAAGGCTAATTCAGGCCTTTACATTAATGGAAATGTTGCAACTCAGGATGATATTGATAAGATGGTTGATTATTCTAAGGCTTTTGATACAGGAGCTTTAACCTTGAAACTTCATGTTGGTGCAGATGCAACTGATAATAACCAGATTTCTGTGAAGATTGATGCTATGAGTGCTGATGGACTCGGTGTTAAAAATTTGAAGGTTGATGGTGCTGACGATACCAATGCCAAGAATGCTGTCGAAACAATCAAGGAAGCAATCCAGAAGGTTTCCACACAGCGTTCAGCTCTTGGTGCTGCCCAGAACCGTCTTGAGCATACCATCAGCAACCTCGACAACGTAGTTGAGAATACCACCAGTGCAGACAGCTAGATCCGTGATACAGATATGGCTACAGAGATGGTTAAGTACTCCAACAACAATATCCTGGCTCAGGCTAATCAGTCTAACCAGGGTGTACTTTCTTTATTACAGTAATTTCTGTAAGAGTAAAATTGCAAAGATAAGTTGTAAAAGAAAAGACCGGTTTATCCGGTCTTTTCGATTTCAACTAAACAGTATATGCCTTTTCTGAGATGAATCACGGTGTCGCACTCCAATCCATCCTTATCGCGGTAGTGGCAGAATTCGCTGTTTAAGACATCAGCAAAGACGCACAAATCAGGATTCTGAGCAGGCATATCAAAATACTAAAGCAAAATTTAAGACTGTAGAGCCGGTTTGGTGTCTAAAAAATAAAACCTGTAAATATATTTATTTACAGGTTAAGCGGAGACGGAGGGATTCGAACCCTCGTGCCCCGGAGGGCTAACGCATTTCGAGTGCGCCCCGTTATGACCGCTTCGATACGTCTCCAACTTTTTTTATTATACTGAGTTACAGAAATGAAGTCAATGAAATAAATTCAGACTTCACAGCCATCAGGATTTCCAGAGTGACCGCAGCCTTTCCCAGATATAGACGATCCATGCAAACATATTATCACCTCCTGTTAATTCCTATTATATGCACATTCCGGCAGCATAACCGACAAGAAAGTGTGAAGCTATTTTGTTGTTATTCTGGCTGAAATTTTATATGATAGAAGTAGAAGAAGGGAGGTATTTTTATGCTTAAGGGCAAAACAGCAGTTGTAACGGGGGGAACCAGAGGGATTGGTTATGCGGTTGTGAAGAAGTACCTGGAAAACGGGGCACAGGTGATCCTTTTCGGATCAAGAAAGGAAACCGTGGAAAAAGCACTGCAGAAGCTAAAGGAAGAAAACCCGGACTGGCCGGTAGAAGGTGCATGGCCGGATCTGAAGGATCCGGAAGCAGTAAGGGCAGAGATAGAAAGGATTCATCAGAAATACAGAAGAATTGATATTCTGGTAAACAATGCCGGTATTTCTGACAGAGTACCTACCATAGATTGTGATCCGGCTCACTTTGATGAGGTGATCGGTCTGAATGTAAATGCGATCTTCCATGCGGTACAGCCTGTGGTAAAGATCATGAAGGAGCAGGGAGGCGGCTGCATTCTGAATACCAGTTCTATGGTCAGTAAGTTTGGCCAGCCGTCAGGAGTTGCTTATCCGGCCAGCAAATTCGCAGTGAACGGGCTTACCATTTCTCTGGCAAGGGAGCTTGGCCCTTACCAGATCAGGGTAAATGCGGTGGCACCTGGGGTGACAAGAACGGATATGGTCGCCAGTCTTCCGGAGGAAATAATAAAGCCGCTGATTGACCGGATTCCCTTAAGAAGGGTTGGCGAGCCGGAGGACGTAGCCAATGCATTTCTGTTCCTTGCCAGTGATCTGGCAGCCTATGTGACAGGTGAGATCCTGTCCGTGGATGGTGCAGCAATGAGCTGATATGTGACAGAAGCAGCCGCTTGATCAGCGCATATCTCCATGCAGGAGAAAGCCTCCAAGTGTCGGAACCCGCCCGCCGTTGTGGGTGATATAAATGGCATGGATGCCATCCGGTATCCTGCAGGGAGCAGAGAAGGTTTCCCATGTGTTACATTCTGTGACCGGAACGGAGGCGAGCACTTCCCCGTCCGGGGAGATGCGTACTTCAAAGCAGCCATCCATGTAGCCTCTGGCACGGATATCGATCCGGGTGACGTTCCTGCAGTCAAAATATTTGAAGCCGGCGGTTGCACCGTCTGTCATGTTACAGACATAGCCGGGCAGTTCATCAGAATCATTGCCGTCCTGTGAGATCATGGGGCGGCATTCTTCTTTGTCCTGCAGTTCCTCCCTGATATTGAACAGGTTGCAGGCAATATAAGCATCATAATAAATCCCACAGGAAAGGGGACCGCCGTTTAATCCACAGGAGGTAACGCAGACTGCCACGGAAACAACGGGGAGGCATTTGGAATATAGTAAAGGTAATACCGTCCGTCAGATCCCTTTGCCATATCAGGTGCTGACCAGCAGGTGTAGTCACCAATGCAGTAGATGTAGCCGCGGAAATAGTCGTGTGAGCCATAGAGGTAAACTCTGCCGTCGAATACGTGAGGTTCGCCGTTAGGAATGTATTCCCAGGAGGGAAGAAAAGGGTTCAGTGTCTGTTTTTCATAAGAACCTCCTTTGAACCGGAAGCTGGAAGGGAAGGGCAGTCAATCCGGCAGCATTATGAAGATGGATTTCTGCATAGTCACGGTATCCAAGTGAAACACTGCATGGACCATCCGTGAGAGAAAGGGTGTCAGGAGGCGTGAGAATAACATCTGTGTCATTGATTTTTACTGCGGCAGGCGGAACACTCTGCGGATCCTTACCCTCTGTATGCAGGAGAAAATCGGAGCTGCCCTTTCCGGGATTCAGTCCCTCTGCATGGGCAAAGGAAACCAGAATGGTTCCTTCCTCAGTAAGAGAGGCGGAAACAGCCTTTGGGGAATCACACAGGATGGGTTCGCCATAAACATGTCCCCTTGCAAGCAGGGCAAGTCTTCTTCCTATCTCCATTTTTTCCTTAGGATGAATGTCATAATAGGAGCCAAGATCCATGATGCCGGTAAGAAATACATCGGGAAGAGTGCTCGCTGTCAGTTCCTGCTTTTCACGTACTATAGCGTAGCCCTTGCTGTCGCAGGAGAGCCATTCACCAAAGGGAACCAGCAGGAAGGGGAAGTTATCCTGCCAGTTGCTGCGCCATGCCCGGATCAGTCCGGAAAGCAGCTTATCATACATGGGAGCCAGTTCCCCGGCATCTGATTCGCCCTGATACCAGAGAACCCCCTTGATGGAGAAGGGGATCAGGGCAGACAGCATTTGTTCATACAGTCCGCAGGGCCGGTTAAAGTTATAGGGTCCCATGGGAATGACAGGATCTGTTTCATGCTCCTTCATATAGATAAGCTGCTCAGCCCGGCTCATTCCATACAGAAGGGGCTCGAAGGCAATGGAATGCTGGAGGGAATCTTCAAATGTCCATCCTGCAAGGGAAACCTCTCTTATGGCATCACTGCAGGTGTCTCTGACAGCGTCCTCATAGGCTTTCAGGTAGGTGTCAAGGGGTGGCTTTTGCAGAACCTCCTCCGGAACCCAGGCACTTGCGCTGGAACCGCCCCAGTTGCAGCCAATGATACCGATGGGGATACCTGCAGCCTCCTGGATCTCCCTGGCGAAGCTGTAGGCAGGAGCAGAAAAGGTATTGACGGCACTGTCATCATCACGGAACCAGTAGCCATAGCCGCTTCTGTTATGGCTGCTGTGTCCGCAGAAGGCCTGCTGGGGCATGTTGAACATATGGATTTCGGGATTGCGGGGAAGTCTGCTGACCGCCTCAAAATCCTTGTCGTATTTCAGAAAAAATTCCATATTGGACTGACCGGCAGCAATCCAGATATCACCAAAGGAAATATCCGTCAGAAGAATGGGCGGTTCCCCCGTGTTTTCTACATAGATTTGGAGAGAAAGGCTCTCACTGGCAGGAAGAGGCGGCAGTGTGAGCAGAAAGTGTCCGCTGGTATCTGCGTGGGCCTTCCCGGAGAGAAGGGGATGAAGGCGTCCGGAAGCGGAGCTGTCAGCACTGTAAAAATCAGCAGCAATAGCTGCAAGGGGGGCAGCATCACCATAAATATGGATCTCCTTGTCCCGCTGGAAGATCATGCCGCTCTTAAAAAAAGTGGGAAGTGTAATGGAATGTCTGTTCATGTATGGAACCTCCTTAGCAATATTGGTACATATTCCGGAATTCTGTAGGGGTACAGCCCTTTACGATCTTGAACATGCGGATGAAGGAAGAAAGTGATTCAAAGCCACAGCTCAGGGCAACGTTAGTGATGGAAATATTGGGCTCGGTGAGCATTTCGGCAGCTTTTTCAATGCGCTTCTGGTTTACATATTTATAGAAGGATACGTTTGTAAACTGCTTAAATAGTCTGGAAAAGTAAAATTTGCTGAAGCCGCTCATGGAGGCCACTGCTTCCAGATTTAGTTCATCAGAACAGTGGGCAGAAATATAATTGCAGATTTCGATGAATTTTTCAATATATTCCTCCTGCTTGCGGGGTGCGTCCGGGGAAGGGGTCTCCATGCCAGCAGCTGCCCTGCTTCTTCCGATCAGGGTTATGATCTCCAGTGTCTTGCTGTAAATGCTGACCTCGGAGAAGGAGGTAGAGCTGCTAAGATATTCATTCTTGATCTCCAGAAGGAGAGATTTCACCTTGTCATAAATCGAAGGGAAATCCTCCGGTGTGATGACGATCAGCGGAGATATGATGGTCACCAGGGTTTCGATTTCCTTCATAAAGCGTAAAGGATTAATGTCAGCCTGAAAGATAATACGCCGTCCCTTTTCCGGAGCATACAGTGTGTGGATGCAGCCTGGGCAGATCAGGACGATATCGCCCTCCCGCAGGGTGATGATCTGATTATAACACTCTACGGTATAGATGTTTTCTGTTGGCATGATGATTTCCGGGTTCGTGTGCCAGTGCGCCGGATAGTCTTCGTATTCATCATTATCATAAAGCTTGATAGAGGTGCTCTGCTTATAATTAATGGTTTCAAAAATACCGTTTAAAGATTCTATCATAATAAATGGCTCCTTTCCTGCCTCTATAGTAGCTCATTTTCGCTCTTTTTAGAACATAATAATTGCTATTGAATTTAGAGCCTGTAATCGGTTGGACAATGCACCATTCGGTTGTGGAGTTCCGTGGAAAATGGTATCTTTTTTATCACGACTGCGAGCTTTCCGGTGGAATCAATCACAGACGCTGCGTGAAATATACAGAGCTTCATTATAACGAAGACGGAACCATACAGACTATTTTCTCTTACGATCACAAAAAAGCATAAAAAGGGGATGCTGCCTCTGAATTGCCCGCAAGGAAAGATTGCAAAGGAGAATATTTTATTTTATACTGATTACTGATAAACAGCAATCAAAGGAGGCAACAGATACATATGGTTCAGGTATTGGGCAGTGGTGCTTATCTTGTAAATGGAGTGGAGATCATTCCGGATGATGAGCAGGCAGGCGTAGTGCTGAAAGCAAAGACCGGCAGAGAGATTTCAAAAGAAAGTGCCAGAAAGGGTACGATCGCTTATGGGATTCTGGAGGAGCATAATACTTCCGGAAATATGGACAAGCTTAGGATTAAATTTGACAAGCTGACATCCCATGATATTACGTTTGTGGGAATTATTCAGACAGCGAGGGCTTCAGGCCTTACGAAATTCCCGATTCCCTATGTACTGACCAACTGTCATAATTCTCTTTGTGCGGTGGGTGGTACGATCAATGAAGATGATCATATGTTTGGACTGACCTGCGCAAAGAAGTATGGCGGTGTCTATGTACCTCCTCATCAGGCAGTCATCCATCAGTTTGCGAGAGAAATGCTGGCTGGCGGCGGCAAGATGATCCTGGGAAGTGATTCCCACACAAGATATGGTGCTCTTGGAACCATGGCCATGGGAGAAGGCGGACCGGAGCTGGTAAAGCAGCTTTTGTCACAGACCTATGACATTAACATGCCGGGTATCGTTGGTGTGTATCTGACCGGAGAGCCGAAGAAGGGTGTGGGTCCGCAGGACGTGGCACTTGCTATCATTGGTGAAGTATTTGCCAGTGGTTATGTAAAGAATAAGGTCATGGAATTTGTAGGTCCCGGTGTGGCTTCCTTAAGTGCAGATTTCAGGATCGGCATTGATGTCATGACGACAGAAACGACATGCCTGTCATCTATCTGGAAGACGGATGATGCCATTAAGGAGTTCTACGAGATCCATGGCAGAAGTGAAGAATATAAGGAATTAAATCCTGCAGATGTGGCATATTATGATGGTATGATCACGATCGATCTGGGAACCATTGAGCCCATGATCGCCATGCCGTTCCATCCCAGCAATACTTACACCATCGAAGAGCTGAATGCGAACCTGATGGATATTCTGGATGAGACGGAAAAGCGTGCGAAAGTAAGTCTGGACGGTGCGGTAGACTTCACTCTGAAAAATAAAGTAAAGAACGGCAAGTTCATTGTAGATCAGGGTATCATCGCAGGCTGTGCCGGCGGCGGATTCGAGAATATCTGTGCGGCTGCCGACATTCTGAAGGGCAGATACATCGGTGCGGATGAGTTTACTTTAAGCGTATATCCCGCATCCATGCCCATATACATGGAGCTGATCCGCAACGGCTGTGCGGCTACCA
>ERZ791837.2217-NODE-2217-length-11165-cov-4.222682_pt1 | contig 11165 bp, 6 predicted proteins | sample MGYA00510292_ERZ791837 | MGnify/ENA primary metagenome ERZ791837 (study PRJEB30046, sample SAMN00715259) | human gut metagenome | study: EMG produced TPA metagenomics assembly of the A metagenome-wide association study of gut microbiota in type 2...
ATCTCTCTCTTGGGAACATTACCTCTTCTGGGCACTATGCTTCCCTCCTTCATAATAATTCTATGATCTCATAGGTACTCAAAAGGCGTATTGCAGCCTTCCGTGGATGCCTGCCAAAGAGGTCGTCCCGGCGGCCCGGAGGCCGCCATCTATATAAACCTATTCGGCAAAGCTCTCAGTTCGCAGACTTACTTCTGCTTGGGCCGCTTGGCACCGTATTTGGAACGAGCCTGCATACGGCCGGAGACGCCCTGGGTATCCAGAGTACCGCGGATGATGTGGTAACGGACGCCGGGGAGATCCTTGACACGGCCACCGCGGATCATCACGACGGAGTGCTCCTGCAGGGAGTGGCCCACGCCGGGAATGTAAGCGGTGACTTCGTAGCCGTTGGTCAGACGCACACGGGCGATCTTACGCAGAGCGGAGTTGGGCTTCTTGGGGGTCGCCGTTCTGACGGCCGTGCAGACGCCGCGCTTCTGAGGGGAGCTGAGATCAGTCTCCTTGTTCTTCAGCGTGTTCAGGCCCTTCTGCATAGCGGGAGAATTGGACTTGTAAGTGCTCTTCTTCCGGCCCTGCTTGACCAGCTGGTTAAAAGTAGGCATTTGGTTTCTCCTTTCTCAAAAATTTTCCGGGAATGCTTCCCTATATTTTCCACGGAACAAACGCAGTTTATTCCGGCTGGAAACTCATTGTGCCACGATGGCCACGGCGGAGGCCGGTACGGCGATGCCGCAGGCCCGGCCCAGCTGCTGCATGGTCAGGGAGCAGTCCGCCTCCACGCCGTGCTCCTTACACAGCGCCGCCAGCGGCTCCGTCAGAGCGGGGTCGGCATCGCAGGCCAGATATACCCGCCGTGCGCTGCCCTGTGAGACGGCCCTCCGTGTCTGCTTCAAGCCCACTACCTTTTCTCTTGCAGTCAGCTCTCCGGCCACGGATGTTCTCCTCCTGTCATGGCATAACAAATCCCGCGGGCGATCCCGCGCAATTTGAAATTATAGCATAGGGCGCAGGGTGCGTCAAGTGAAATCACCACAAAAATTTGTGTAGTTCACTGAATTTTCCTGTGAAAATACGGCGTTTTCACGAAAGCGCCCCTCCGCCCCGTCCGAAAGCGGCCCTGGCCGCAGGCCAAGCGCCCCTCCGCCGTTGGCAGAGGGGCGCTTTATGCGTTTCAGGTATGGGATCCGGACGGCTTATTCCTCGCCGCCGTCGGGGGGCTCCTCCGCCGGGGCGGGCGCCTCGTCCTCCGCCGGGCCGACGGACACGGCGTAGACGTTCTCCACCGCTTCCTCCTCGGCCTCCACATCGGGCACCATCTCCTCGGCCAGCTTACGGTAGGCCGTCAGGCCGGCGCCGGCGGGGATGAGCTTGCCGATGATGACGTTCTCCTTCAGGCCCACCAGATGGTCGACCTTGCCCTTGATGGCGGCCTCGGTCAGAACCTTGGTGGTCTCCTGGAAGGACGCGGCGGACAGGAAGGAATCCGTGGCCAGAGAGGCCTTGGTAATACCCATCAGCAGCTGGGTGCAGGTGGCCTCCTGCAGCGGCTCGCCGTCCTCGCGGACTTCGCCGTTGGCGATGCGCTGACGCACGGCGGCGTTGGCATCCTCCACCTCCAGCACGTCGGCCATGGCGCCGGACAGCAGGGTGGTGTCCCCCGCCTCCTCCACGCGCACCTTGCGCATCATCTGGCGAACGATGACCTCGATGTGCTTGTCGTTGATGTCCACACCCTGCTGACGGTAGACCTTCAGGACCTCCTGGATCAGGTAGTTGTGGACGGCGGAAGCGCCGCGGATACGCAGCACGTCGTGGGGATTCAGCGCGCCGTCCTGTAGCTGGCGGCCCTTCTCGATGACCTCGCCGTCCTGCACCAGCAGGCCGGTGTGGGGCACCGCGTAGGTGCGGGTATCGCCGTCGTCGGCGGTGATGATGATGTTCAGCAGGCTGCCCTTGGTGGCCTCCTCGAAGCGCACCTTGCCGCCGATCTCAGCGATGGTGGCCATCTTCTTGGGCTTGCGGGCCTCGAACAGTTCCTCCACGCGGGGAAGACCCTGGGTGATGTCGCCGCCGGCCACGCCGCCGGTGTGGAAGGTACGCATGGTCAGCTGGGTACCGGGCTCGCCGATGGACTGGGCTGCGATGATGCCAACGGCCTCGCCGGGGCCCACGGGCTTGGAGGTGGCCAGGTTCATGCCGTAGCACTTGGCGCAGACGCCGCTGCGGGCGCGGCAGCCGAGCACGGTACGGGCATAGACGGAGTGAATGCCGTGTGCCTCGAGCATCTTGGCATCGTCCTCATGCATCATGCGGTTGTTCGGGATGAGCACCTCGCCCGTCTCCGGATCGACGATATCATGCACCGGGAAGCGGCCATGGATGCGGGAGCCGAAGGACTCGATGACCTGGCCCTTTTCCACGACCTCGGACAGGTGGATGCCATGCGTCGTGCCGCAGTCGGGGATGCGGATGATGACCTCCTGCGAGACGTCGACCAGACGGCGCGTCAGGTAGCCGGAGTCGGCGGTACGCAGCGCAGTGTCGGTCAGGCCCTTACGGGCGCCTCGGGAGGAGATGAAGTATTCCAGAGCGGACAGGCCCTCACGGAAGTTCGCCTTAATCGGGATTTCGATCGTGCGGCCGTTCGTATCTGCCATCAGGCCGCGCATACCGGCCAGCTGACGGATCTGGTTCATGCTGCCTCGCGCGCCGGAGTCCGCCATCATAAAAATCGGGTTAAAGCGCTTGAGGTTCGACTGCAGCGCGTCGGTGACGTCCTTGATGGACTTCTCCCACTGCTGGACGGTCAGACGGTAGCGCTCGTCGTTGGTGATGAAGCCGCGCTTGTACTGGCGGTCGATCTTGACGACCTCCTTCTCGGCCTCATGGATGAGCTCATACTTCTTCTCCGGGATCTCCATATCGGCGATGGAAACGGTGATGGAAGCTCTGGTGGAGTATTTATAGCCGAGGGCCTTGACCTTGTCGAGCATTTCGGTCGACTGCGTGAAGCCGTTGATGCGGATACACTTGTCGATGATCTTGCCGAGCTGCTTCTTGCCGACGACGAAGTCGATCTCCAGCGGGAACAGGTCGTCGACCGTCTCGCGCTTCTTGAAGCCGAGGTTCTGCGGGATCGCGTCGTTGATGATCAGACGGCCCACAGTCGCGTCGATGATGCGGTGCTCCTTTTTGCCGTCGATCTCAAGCTCTTTCCAGACCTTGATGGGATCGTGCATGGCGATCATGCCGTCGGCGTAGGCCATCATGGCCTCGTCCTCGTCATGATAATACTTGAAGTATTCCTTCGGACGGATATCGCCCGCCTCGTGCGCCTGCTGGGCATATGCGCCGACGGTGCGGATATAGATATGGTTCTCTTCCTTGATATCGGCCTCGGAATCCCAGATATTCCAGACGTAGATGACCTCGTCCGGCTGAATTTCGCCCGCGCTCAAAGCTGCGGCAGCCTGCGCAAGCGTCTGATAGGAACCGGGAATCGTCTCCGGGCGGTCCGTCTCGTTGTCGAGCAGCGCACCGCGGGTGCGCAGATAATACTGGTAATCCTCGGATTCGGGGTCGTCCCAGATGTTCCTGACCCAGATGGGCTTCTCATACGGCAGCTTGCCGCACTCGAGCAGCGGGAAGATCTCGTGAATGGTGTCATACGCGTCGACGTCATAGCGCTGGTACGTCAGATAATACGTGCCGAGGATCATGTCCTGCGTCGGGACCGTGACCGGCTTGCCGTCCTGCGGACGCAGCAGGTTGTTGGCAGAGAGCATCAGGATGCGGGCCTCCGCCTGCGCCTCGGCGGACAGCGGAACGTGAATGGCCATCTGGTCGCCGTCGAAGTCCGCATTGAACGCGGTGCAGCACAGCGGATGGAGCTTGAGCGCGCGGCCCTCGACCAGAACAGGCTCGAACGCCTGAATGCCGAGGCGGTGCAGCGTCGGAGCACGGTTGAGCATGACCGGACGGTCCTTGATGATGTCTTCCAGAGCATCCCAGACCTCATCCTTGCCCTTGTCGATCATCTTCTTGGCGGACTTGATGTTGTTGGCAAGACCGTCCTCGACGAGCTTCTTCATGACGAACGGGCGGAACAGCTCGATGGCCATTTCCTTCGGCACGCCGCACTGATAAAGCTTGAGCTCCGGGCCGACGACGATAACGGAACGGCCGGAATAGTCGACGCGCTTGCCGAGCAGGTTCTGACGGAAGCGGCCCTGCTTACCCTTGAGCATGTCGGAAAGGGACTTGAGTGCGCGGTTGTTCGCACCGGTGACGGCGCGGCCGCGGCGGCCGTTGTCGATCAGGGCGTCCACAGCCTCCTGCAGCATGCGCTTCTCGTTGCGCACAATGATGTCGGGAGCACCCAGCTCCAGCAGGCGGCGCAGACGGTTATTGCGGTTGATGACGCGGCGGTACAGGTCATTCAGGTCGGAGGTGGCAAAGCGGCCGCCGTCCAGCTGGACCATGGGGCGCAGATCAGGCGGCAGCACAGGCAGCACGTCCATGACCATCCACTCGGGGCGGTTGCCGGAAATGCGGAATGCCTCCACCACTTCCAGACGCTTCAGGATGCGGACACGCTTCTGGCCGGAAGACTTTTCCACCTCAGCGGTCAGTTCAGCGCTCAGCTGATCCAGGTCGATCTCTTTCAGCAGATCCTGGATGGCCTCGGCACCCATGGCGGCCTCGAACTCATCACCGTAGCGCTCGCGCATCTCACGGTATTCCTTCTCGGTCAGCTGCTGCTTCTTTTCCAGCGGGGTCAGGCCGGGATCGGTGACGATATAGTTGGCAAAGTACAGCACCTTTTCCAGCAGACGGGGGCTGATGTCCAGCATCAGGCCGATGCGGCTGGGGATGCCCTTGAAGTACCAGATGTGGCTGACGGGAGCGGCCAGCTCAATGTGGCCCATGCGCTCACGGCGGACCTTGGCCTTGGTGACCTCAACGCCGCAGCGGTCGCAGATCTTGCCCTTGTAGCGGATGCGCTTGTACTTGCCGCAGTGGCACTCCCAGTCCTTGGTAGGTCCAAAAATGCGCTCGCAGTACAGGCCGTCGCGCTCCGGCTTCAGGGTGCGGTAGTTAATAGTTTCAGGCTTCTTGACCTCACCGTAGCTCCAGTTGCGGATCTGCTCGGGAGAAGCAAGGCCGATCTTGATCGAATCGAAAACGTTGTTTTCCATGAAACGAACCCTTTCTTAAACTCTTGTTGTTTCGATGATGACGGACGACTTTTCAAAATCCGCTGCCCTGCCCTGCCGCGGCGGCAGCACGCGCACCGCGCAGGGAAAGACAGTCTTGTTCCGGATTTATTCGTCGAAACTCACTTCGTCGGAAGCAGGCTCTGCAGCAGCAGAGTTGTTGTCATCCAGCACAGAAGGATCATCGAAGCCAGCATCGGCGTCCTTGATGTTGTAGTCGTTGAGCAGTTCGCTCTCCTGCACGACGTTCTCGGTACCGGCCACGTCACGCATGTCAAAGCCGGTCTCTTCGTCGTCAAAGTTCTGGCGCATGTCGATCTCATTGCCGTCCTTATCCTGGACCACCACGTCCAGACCCAGGGACTGCAGCTCCTTCAGCATAACGCGGAAGGACTCGGGGATGCCCGGCTGCGGGATAGGCTCGCCCTTGACGATGGCCTCGTAGGTCTTGACACGGCCCTCGACGTCATCGGACTTGACGGTCAGGATCTCCTGCAGGGTGTAGGCTGCACCGTAAGCTTCCAGAGCCCAGACTTCCATTTCGCCGAAGCGCTGGCCGCCGAACTGGGCCTTGCCGCCCAGAGGCTGCTGCGTGACCAGAGAGTAGGGGCCGGTGGAACGGGCATGGATCTTATCATCGACCAGGTGATGCAGCTTGAGGTAGTACATATAACCGACGGTAACGCGGTTGTCGAACTTCTCGCCGGTACGGCCGTCATAAACGGTGGTCTTGCCGTCGCGGTCCAGCTCGATCTTGGAGAAGTCGATGATGTGGCCCTTCTCACCCATGATCTTGGGCAGCTTGGTGGGATAAGCCGGAGCGTTCTCACCATGCCACATCTCGCGGGCGGTGTCGAAGGTGTCACCGATGTCGTTCTCACGGGCAGAGTCGAACACGGGGGTCATGACCTTGATGCCGCAGGCCTTGGCTGCATAGCCCAGGTTGACTTCCAGCACCTGACCGATGTTCATACGGGAAGGCACGCCCAGGGGGTTCAGCACGATGTCCAGCGGGGTGCCGTCGGGCAGGTAGGGCATGTCCTCCTGCGGCAGAATGCGGGAAACGACACCCTTGTTGCCGTGACGGCCTGCCATCTTATCGCCAACGCTGATCTTGCGCTTCTGGGCGATGTAGCAGCGCACGACCTCGCGCACGCCGGGCTGCAGCTCGTCGCTGTTCTCCGGGGTGAACACCTTGACGTCCACGATGATGCCGTAAGCGCCGTGGGGCACACGCAGGGAGGTATCACGCACTTCGCGTGCCTTCTCGCCGAAGATGGCGCGCAGCAGGCGCTCCTCGGCGGTCAGCTCGGTCTCGCCCTTCGGGGTGACCTTGCCGACGAGGTAATCGCCGGAGGTGACCTCCGCGCCGATGCGGATGATGCCGTTCTCGTCGAGATCCTTAAGGGTATCCTCGCCGACGTTCGGGATATCACGGGTGATCTCCTCCATGCCAAGCTTGGTGTCGCGGGATTCCGTCTCATACTCCTCGATATGGATGGAGGTGAACACGTCCTCGCGGACGAGGCGTTCGTTGAGCAGAATGGCGTCCTCGTAGTTGTAGCCTTCCCACGTCATGAAGCCGATAAGCACGTTCTTGCCGAGCGCGATCTCACCCTGCGAGCAGGCGGGGCCGTCGGCGATGACCTGACCGGCCTCCACACGCTCGCCGACCGTGACGATCGGGCGCTGGTTGATGCAGGTGCCCTGGTTGGAACGAGCAAACTTTGTAAGGGTATAATCGGCGGTATTGCCATCGTCGTAGCTGACGGAAACGTTCGTTGCGGAAACGCGGGTCACGACGCCGGGGCCCTTGGCCGTGATGCAGACCTCGGAATCGACAGCGCACTTATGCTCGATGCCGGTTGCCACGATCGGGGCCTCCGTGACCATCAGCGGCACAGCCTGACGCTGCATGTTTGCGCCCATCAGCGCGCGGTTCGCGTCGTCGTTCTCGAGGAACGGGATGAACGCCGTTGCGATGGAGGTCATCATGTTCGGGGAGACATCGACATAGTCGATCAGTTCACGTTCGACAGAGATGATCTCGTCACGGTGGCGGCAGATGACGCGCGCGTTCGCAAAGCGGCCTTCCTCGTCCAGAGGCTCGGCGGCCTGCGCGACGTAATAGTCGTCTTCGACGTCGGCGGTCATGTATTCGACAATATCCGTGACCTTGCCGGTTGCCTTGTCGACCTTGCGGAACGGCGCTTCGATGAAGCCGTATTCGTTGATCTTGGCATAGGACGCCAGATAGTTGATCAGGCCGATGTTCGGGCCTTCAGGCGTCTCGATCGGGCACATACGGCCATAGTGGGTGTAGTGAATGTCTCGGACGTCGAAGGATGCGCGCTCACGCGACAGACCGCCGGGGCCGAGTGCGGACAGACGGCGCTTGTGCGTCAGCTCCGCCAGCGGGTTGTTCTGATCCATGAACTGCGACAGCGGGGAGGAGCCGAAGAACTCCTTGATGACCGCCGTGACAGGCCGGATGTTGATGAGGCTCTGCGGCGTGACGACGTCAAGATCCTGCACGGTCATGCGCTCACGGATCACGCGCTCGAGGCGGGTGAAGCCGACGCGGAACTGGTTCTGCAGCAGCTCGCCCACGCAGCGCAGACGGCGGTTGCCCAGATGGTCAATGTCGTCCTTCGTGCCTGCGCCCTGCACCATGCAGCACAGGTAGTTGATGGAGGCGAGAATGTCGTCTCTCGTGATGTGCATCGGAATGAGGTCGCTGCGGCGGGCCTCGATAGCCTCCTCCCAGCCGTCGGCGGGGACAGTCTCGAGCATTTCACGAAGAACGCTGAAGCTGACCTTTTCCTTGATGCCATACTGCGCCGGGTCAAAGTCGACGAACTTCGCCATATCGACCATGCCGTTGGAGAACACGACGACCTCGCGGCCGTTCACGTCGATCACGGCGCGGCTGACGCCGCGGCTGGAGATCTCGTGCGCCTTGGCGCGGTTGATCGTCTCGCCGTTCATGGCGATGATCTCGCCGGTCATGGGATCGGTCACGGGCTGGGCCAGCGTCTGGCCGTTCAGACGGCTCCAGATGTCGAGCTTCTTGTTGAACTTGTAACGGCCGACCTTGCTTACGTCATAGCGGCGGGCGTCGAAGAACAGCGCCTCGAGATAGCTCTCGGAGCTTTCGACTGTGGGCGGCTCGCCCGGACGCAGGCGGCGGTAGATTTCAAGCAGGGATTCCTCACGCGTCTTGCACGGATCCTTGTCCATGGTCGCCTTGATGAGCGGGTCCTCGCCGAACATCTCGGTGATCTGGCCGTCGGTCGCCACGCCGAGGGCGCGGATGAGGCAGGTGATGGGCAGCTTGCGGTTCTTGTCGATGCGGACCCAGAAAACGTTATTGAAATCCGTCTCATATTCCAGCCATGCGCCGCGGTACGGAATGACCGTTGCGGAATAGATATGCTGGTCAGTCTTGTCTACCTCGTCGCCAAAGTAAACGCCGGGGCTTCTGACGATCTGGGAGACAATGACACGCTCTGCGCCGTTGATGACGAAGGTGCCGCCGTTGGTCATGAGCGGGAAATCGCCCATGAAGATCTCCTGCTCCTTGATCTCGTCCGTCTCCTTGTTGTGCAGGCGGACGCGAACCTTGATGGGCTTGGCGTACGTCGCGTCGCGCTCCTTGCATTCCTCCACGGAATACTTGGGCGGCTCGTTCATGGAGTAGTCGAGGAAGCTCAGCTCGAGATTGCCGGTGTAGTCGGTAATGGTATCGACGTCGCGGAACACCTCGCGCAGCCCCTCGCGCAGGAACCACTCATAGGAATCCTTCTGGATCTTGAGCATATTCGGCAGCTCCAGGATCTGATCCTGCTTCGCGAAGCTCTTGCGGGGCGTCTTGCCCATCATGACATCCTTTGTGATCGCCATGTAAAGTCATCACAGCCTTTCTGTAGTTGTCTTATGACACGCCTGGTTGCGTTGTTTATTTCTTTCCTTTTCTGCTTGCGTATGCGGTCTTGCGATGCTATAATCACAACAGATAGTGGTGAAAATTGCGAATGGCCCTACGCAGGCATTATGGACTTACATTCTATCAGCTTTTGTCTGGAATGTCAATTCATCCAGCCCATTTTTGTGAATTATTTTCTGTTGACAACCGGCGCATCCAAGCGGATGCGCCGGTTTTTTGCGGTTCATATAAATATAAAAATGCAGCAGACGCGCTGCGTTCACGCCTCAAGCAGGTAACTCAGCCCGAGCAATATGTACAGCGGGCCGAAGCAGTAGGCCATGAACAGCTCCTTCCGCGGAACCTTCCGCCGGAAGCCATCCGTCAGGACGAGAATTTCGGCAAAATACGCGCCCGCGCCGAGAAAATATGCCGCTGCGCGCAGCAGCTTGTGGATATCCACCAGCGCAAATGAGGCAAGGAACAAAACAGCCGCCGCGCCTGCCGCGAAGTTGCGCGCGATGAGCAGGATATGCTCCCGCCGGGCCTCCTCCGGCGACTGCTCCTCCATGATGGTGTAAACCGCGTTCTTTTTCTCCATGCAGCGTCTCCAATGCTTTAATTTTATATATTGTATCAGAACCACATGGCGTTTGCCTAGTCCTTTGGGAAGAAAACTTCCTGCTTCGACAAAATTTCCATCCGCTCCCCTGTCATGGGATGCGGGAAAACGAGCCTTGCGGCACACAGCTGCTGCGTGAACAGTCCGTGGGCGGCGGAATACGCCGTCGCTTCCGGGCTTGTATACTGCGGGTCGCCTAAGATGGGGAAGCCGGAGGCCATGCAGTGCAGCCGCAGCTGATGCGTGCGGCCCGTCAGGGGGTGCAGTTCCAGAAGCGCCGTTTTTTCCGCCCGCTCCAGCACGCGGTACTGCGTCAGCGCCCGCTGCCCCCGCTCGTCCACGACGCGGATGAGGCTGCCGCCGCCGACCTTATAGACTGGCAGGTCGATCCGCCCGTTCTCCTGCGGCGGCTGGCCGAAAACAGCGGCAAGATACGTCTTTTCCAGCTGCCGCTCGCGCAGCATCCGGCAGAAGCGGTCGTGGATATTCGCGTTTTTCGCTAAAATCACCACGCCGAACGTGTCCCGGTCGAGCCGCGTCACGGGATGGACGCCGGACGCCTCGCCGCGCTCCAGCAGGTGATACAGCACGCCGTTTGCCAGCGTCCCGCTGTTTTTCTGCGGCGACGGATGCACCAGCATTCCAGAAGACTTGTCCACAGCGAGAAAGCATTCATCTTCATAAAGGATGGAAAGCGGCAGCGGCTCCGGCTCAAAGCCCTCCGTCCGCTCCTCCAGCACGACGCGCACCCGGTCGCCGGGCGTGACCGGCGCATCGGTATGGGCGGGCGCTCCGTTTACAAACAGCGCGTTCTGCCATTTGAGCCGCTTGACCAGCCCGGCGGACAACCCGAATTCCCGCCGCAGGAGCGACAGCAGCTTCGTCTGCCGCGCGGCCGTCTGTTCCAGAATCATGCGCACCGCCTCCTTCGGCGCTATTATACCGTGCGGAGGCAGATCGCGCAAGCCCCGCTATCCGTCCGGCTGCAGGCCGGAATGGTCCCAGAGCTGCTTGAAGAGCATGGCCGCGATGGGGAACACGATCATCCCGCCCACGCCCAGCAGCCGGTAGCCCGTGTAAAGCGCCAGCAGCGTCAGAACCGGGTTCAGCCCCACCTGCTTTCCGACCAGACGCGGCTCAAGCGCCTGTCGGCTGAGGGCCGCGGCTCCGTATAGAATGACGAGGCCGACGCCGGTTTTCGTCTCCCCCTGCAAAAACAGCGCCAGCGCCCACGGGATCAGGATCGTCCCCGTGCCGAACACCGGCAGCGCGTCGACCACTGTAATGATCAGCGCCGCCAGAACCGGGTACCGCACCCGAAGAAGCAGCAGCCCCGCGTTTAAAATCAGAAATGTAATGCCCATCAGCTTCAGCTGCGCCCGCAGCCAGCCGCCGCGCG
>ERZ791837.2223-NODE-2223-length-11149-cov-3.845051_pt1 | contig 11149 bp, 9 predicted proteins | sample MGYA00510292_ERZ791837 | MGnify/ENA primary metagenome ERZ791837 (study PRJEB30046, sample SAMN00715259) | human gut metagenome | study: EMG produced TPA metagenomics assembly of the A metagenome-wide association study of gut microbiota in type 2...
TGTTCCTTACTTCATTTCGAATCGTTGCGGTAGGAGTGATAGGCTGGTTCCTGTATAAGTTCATAAAGCATGGCATGAAGACGGGATTTATTGTCTGTGTTTCACTCATTCTGACGGGAGCATTGGGCAATATCATCGACAGCGTATTCTACGGAGTGCTGTTTAATGAAAGCACCTATTCGCAACTGGCAACTTTCATGCCCGAAGGCGGCGGATATGCTCCGCTGTTCTACGGCAAAGTGGTCGATATGTTCTATTTCCCCATTATCGAAACAAACTGGCCTGAATGGCTGCCGTTCATAGGTGGAAACCATTTCATCTTCTTCAGCCCGATTTTCAACTTTGCCGATGCTGCGATCAGTTGCGGTATCATAGCACTGTTGCTGTTTTACAGTAAATATTTGAATGATTCCTATCATGTTATAAAGAAATCATGAAAAGGAAAAAACGGATTCAATGGTATAGCGTAATCCTTTTGGCGTTCGGTCTGACAGCGTGTCAGGTTAAAAGACCTGATACGGTTATACCGGACGCCAAAATGGAAAACGTGCTTTATGACTTCCACATTGCAAAGGCAATGGGAGAGGAAGTTCCTTATAGCGACAGTTACAAGCGTGTGCTGTACATTGAATCGGTTTACAGGAAACACGGCATCACTCAAGCCGATTTCGACACCTCAATGGTGTGGTATGCCCGCCATCCGGATGCTCTCACAAAAGTCTACGAGAAAGTGAACCAACGGTTAAAGGCCGAAAGAGACGGTATCAACCATTTAATAGCTTTGCGTGACAACAAGCCCAAAGAATCTCTTCCGGGTGACAGTATCGACGTATGGATAGGCCGGCATATCTATCATCTTACCGGAACGCCGTTGGACAACAAGCTGGCCTTTACGCTTCCTTCGGATACCAACTTCAAGGACAGGGATACACTGCGGTGGACGGTTCGCTTCCGTTTCTTGAACGGAACGCCCGACAGCCTGCATGCTCCATTAATGGCCATGCAGATTCTTTATGCCAAAGATACGCTGAACGAGATGCTTAAAGTAAAGCGATCGGGTACGGAAACCATTTCTTTATTTGCCGATACATTGGGAGAAATAAAAGAAATACGAGGTTTTATCTATTATCCTGCACAGAAATCTACGCAGAGTATATTAGCAGACCGTATCAGCCTGATGCGTTATCATGCAACGGACACCTTGTTTAACGTTGATAAAGAAAGTCTGCAAACCGATGATAAGGTGATAAAGAAAGATACGGTTCCGGGCAAACCCGTAGAATTGAAGAAACAGGATGAAAAGAAAGACAGTATCCGTCGTCCTGAAATGCGTCCTCGTCCGAGATTACGCCAAACTACCGAAAAGTAATGAAACGCTTCGCTTCCCATTTTTTGTTCTTGCCCGCATATGGCTATCTAAAGCAATATGCGGTAGAAACGGAAGAAGGGGTGGTTGTACGTTTATTTCAATTAACCGAGGAGATGGAAAATGTGGAATGGTTGCCGGGGGCTATCGTGCTGCTGACGCAAGAAGAGTTGAAAGAACCTGACATAAATTCCCCCATACCAAACGCTCAACAAAATTATAGTAAAACGTCCGCAGAATTTTACTATAATTCTAAAAAAAATATAGTAAAATTCCTCCGGAATTTATTAATGGCTCCGCCGCCCTCTATTAACGGGAGTTGCAGACTGCGACCCGTCTATTTCTCTAATTTTGACATTACAACAATGCTGCCTGTCGACGGAACTCGGCACAAACTACTGCGGTAGCAATGGCAACATTCAAAGATTCGGAAGTTTCACGTTCCGACGGATAGTTGGGAATATAAAGTTTACGATTGATAAGCTGCTCCACCTCGTTTCCTATACCGTTGCCTTCATTTCCCATAACAATCAATCCATGGGCCGAAAGCGGTTGAGTGTACATGTTTGCCCCATCCAAAAAAGTACCGTATACCGGTATGTCTTTTAATGAACCTATCAGTTCGGGTAGGGAAGTATAATGCAGTTTTACCCGTGCAATGCCGCCCATAGTGGCCTGTACGGTCTTGGGGTTATAGACATCCACCGTATTGGGCGAACAGAAGATATGCTCGATACCAAACCAGTCGGCAAGGCGGATGATAGTGCCCAGATTACCGGGATCCTGTACATCATCCAATGCCAAACAGAGGGAACGGCCTATAACGGAAGCATCCATTGCTTCTTCCGGTTGTTCAAACACGGCGAGTACCTGTTGCGGAGTTTTCAACAGACTGGCGCGTGAGAGTTCCTCTTCGGAGACTTCGGTTATGTCTTCTACCGATAGATGTTTGTGTGCGGAAAGCCATTCTGCCGTTGCAATCAGGAAGCGGCAACGAAAGTGCCCCAACAAATCGCCTACCAGCTTCGGTCCCTCCGCCAGAAATACTTTATCAGCCTTACGATTCTTCTTCAACTCCAATGAACGGATATATTTGATACGATTCTTACTCAGTGCCATAAGTTGTTTGGTTTTATTTGGCAAAAGTACACGATTATTTCTATATTTGCAGTAATTTATGCGCCAATTAATAACTTAGTATGAAGAAAGGCTTTCGCTACGCACTACTTGCTACCGCCATACTTTTATTAGCTTCATGTTCTGCCACGAAATATGTGCCGGAAGGTTCGTATTTATTGGACGAAGTGCGCATACAAACGGACAACAAGGAAATCAAGCCTTCAAGCCTCTCGATGTATGTCCGCCAAAATCCGAATGCCAAATGGTTCAGCCTGATAAAGACACAGCTGTATGTTTACAACTGGTCGGGCAGGGATTCCACGCGCTGGATAAATCGTACCTTGCGACGAATGGGAGACGCGCCGGTTATCTACAAGGCGGAGGAAACCGAACGGTCCGGTGAGGAAATGACAAAGGCCATACAAAACATGGGCTATATGAGTGCCACCGTAGAACCGGTTACACATGTCAAGAAGAAGAAATTAAAGTTGACTTATAAGGTTTCCAGCGGAAAGCCCTATAAAATCCGTTCGCTTAAATACGACATCAAAGATGAGAAAATCAAGGAATACATGCGACAGGATTCGGCAGACACCTATCTGACCGAAGGCATGTACTTTGATGTGAACCGTTTGGATGCAGAGCGTCAGCGCATTACGGACAATCTTCTTCGTAACGGATATTATAAGTTCAACAAGGAATACATCTCATATACGGCAGATACGGTACGGAATACCTACCAAGTGGACGTAACCATGCATTTGGCGCCTTTTCGGCAGCACAATGACGATACCCCGCAAAATCATCGGCAGTACTACATCAACAAGGTAAATTTTATAACGGACTACAATGTGTTGGAATCATCTGCTTTGAGCAGTATAGAAATCAACGACTCCATACATTACAAGGGCTTTCCCATATATTATAAGGATAAACTCTATCTGCGCCCGAAGGTACTGACCAATAATCTGCGTATTGTACCGGGCAGCTTGTACAACGAACCGGATGTGCAACGTACCTACTCCAATTTCGGACGCTTGCAGGCATTGAAATATACCAATATCCGTTTCTTTGAAACGCAGGTAGGCGATACCGCCAAGTTGAATGCTTATGTGATGCTGACGAAAGGGAAATACCAGTCCGTATCGTTTGAGTTGGAAGGAACCAATTCTGCGGGAGACTTGGGTGCTGCCGCATCCGTATCATTCCAGAACCGGAATATGTTCAAGGGTTCCGAAACCTTTATGATAAAGCTGCGTGGCGCATACGAAGCGGTATCTGGTTTGCAGGGCGGTTATAATCACGAGGATTATACGGAGTTAGGAGCGGAAGCAACCATAAATTTCCCGCGTTTCCTCTTTCCGTTCCTCTCCAACGACTTCCGGAGGAAAATACGCGCCACTACGGAATTCGGCGTACAGTACAATTATCAGATACGTCCGGAGTTTTCACGCATCATCGCCTCTGCCAGTTGGAGCTACAAATGGGGGTTGCAACGCCAGAGAGCACAGCACCGCATTGACTTGCTGGACATCAACTATCTGTACATGCCTTCCATTTCGCAGGAGTTTCGCGACAAATATTTGAATAACGAGCAGAATTATATTTTAAAATACAACTACGACGACCGTCTGATTGTTCGCACAGGGTATAGTTATACATACAATAGCGCAGGACAAGCCCTGATGAATAATGCAATCATCGGCAATTCATACTCTATTCGCTTTAATTTTGAGTCGGCAGGCAATCTTTTGTATGCTTTTGCCAAAATGACAAACATGAAGAAGAATGAAGACGGGGAATATTCATTACTGAGTATCCCATTCGCACAATATGTCAAGGGAGATTTTGACTTTGCCAAGAATGTCGTTATAGACAACCGTAACTCCATTGCGTTCCATGTGGGAGCCGGTATTGCCGTACCTTACGGCAATGCAACGATTGTACCTTTTGAAAAGCGTTATTTCTCCGGCGGTGCAAACAGCGTACGCGGCTGGTCGGTACGTGATTTGGGTCCGGGTGTGTTTCCCGGTGACGGAAACTTCATGAATCAGTCGGGAGATATTAAACTGGATGCAAACATAGAATATCGCACGCGCCTGTTCTGGAAGTTCAGAGGAGCAGTCTTTGTGGACGCGGGTAATATCTGGACATTGCGCGATTACAAAGACCAGCCGGGCGGTAAGTTCGAATTCAATAAATTCTATAAGCAGATAGCCGTAGCTTACGGTTTGGGATTACGATTGGACCTGGATTTCTTTGTTCTGCGTTTTGACGGTGGTATGAAAGCTGTCAACCCGGTGTACAACAACAGAAAAGAACATTTTCCTATTATACATCCCAAATTCAGTCGTGACTTCGCATTCCATTTTGCAGTGGGATATCCGTTCTAACATGAGAATATCCGCCTGAAAAAAATATAAAACAAAAGGCTACGCAATATTCTTTAAAGAACCGCGCAGCCTTCTGTTTTATCTTAATTCTTATTTTTCAGTTCTCAACGTGCGGCATAATACGTATTGATCATAGTTGCCTGGCGAGCGGCAGATACACCTTGAGCGTCCAAAGTAACAGTCATATCTTCACCGTTAGGTAAAGTCATCTGTGCCGTACCGTCATTGTTCATCTGCAAAAGTTCGGTACTTACGCCGTCTGCTACAACATTCCAGGTATTTAAATCCTTATCGTAGATTAGCTCCATAGATGCGGTTTCATCACCTTCTTTTGTGATGGAATAACCGTTTTCAAGAGTTTCTACCAGGTAGTTTCCGTTTTCGCCTTTTACTTTCTTTACATCACCGATACTTGCCAAAGGATTATTTCCACTCCAGAATTCGATAGAGTTGATCACCAAAGCATCTGCCAAGTAGCATACGCCATACACCGGAATGATGTTGAACGCAAGAAAAACAAGTTCATTGACAAACTTATTGCTGACACCCTGGTTCCAGCTTAACAACTTGCCGTGCAAGGCAAAAGAACCGATACATGAACTGAAAAGAAAAGCACCGCATACCATTACAGTTGCGGCCAATTTCAAATTGAACTTTTTCATAATCACTTTCTTTTATTTTACTGTATTTATTGAGATAGTATCTCATTATCTATTTATAGGTTAGTGCAAATATAACCATTTTTATAAAAAAACACAAAAAAGCCGCAAAAAACAACATTTTGTAAAATAAAAGAGTAGCCTTTCTCTCTATTTGCGAGAAAGGGATTTGGAAATCCAGCGGTCTACCGCAAATCTACCCGGGCCTATGATGTACATCAGTACAAATACTACCAAATAAACGAACGCAAGTTCTTTTACCGCAAACGGGTCGCTGCCATGAACGACGAAGAATGCCACACACATTGTAAATATCATGGGAATCATGGCCAGTCTGTATAAGAAACCGATAATAAACGCCATTGAACACGCCAGCTCACCAAAAATAGCCAAACCAAGAGAAAGGGGACTGCCGATACCGAGAGGGTCAGGGAATACCGCGGATAGTTCCTGATAGTTTGCCCATTTATCAATGCCGTGGTTCATCATCAGAATACCGAACACAACTCTGACCGTTAATAATATAACAGATATAAAGGTACCGTCCGGTTTAGAGGGGAATAAAAATCGCTTTAACATAATCATTCGTTTTTTTAAGTTGATATATACTCTTAACAAATAAGAATGAATAAATGTTTACTCCCGCTTCAATGGTTTGATGATTATCCGTAATGACGGATCGTAAGTAAAGTAGCTCCACATCCAGTCTACAAATATAAACAAGCGGTTTTTTACGCCCACAATACTCATTAAATGAATAAACAGCCATACAGCCCATGCCGGAAAACCGCCAAAACGCAGTTTTTTTAATTCAACAACCGCATGATTACGGCCGATGGTGGCCATAGAACCTTTGTTGTGATAAACAAAAGGTTGCAAAGGCAGGCCTTGCTCGATACGTTGCAGGTTTATTATTAAATTCCTTGCTTGCTGAATGGCAGGTTGGACAACTTGCGGATGCCCTTTGGGAAAAACATCGGAAGTCATCAAAGCTGTATCGCCAATGGCAAAAATATTGGGATACTCATACAAACGGTTATAATTGTCTACTTTCAGGCGGTTTCCCGGTCCGTAGGCTTCAGCCGGTAAGCCTTGCAGGCTGTTTGCCTTTACACCGGCCACCCAAAATACATTTTTCGTGTCGATTACGGGGCCCTCGCTCAGTACAAGCTTATTACCTTCATAATTCATCACTCGCGCGTTCAGCTTTATCTCTACATCCCGGCTTCGCAGGTAGTCCGTCACCTCTTGAGAGGATTTTTCTGAAAAGGCGGACAAGAGGCGGGGAGCGCCGTCTATCAGAATGATACGCATTTCGTTGATATTCAAGTCCGGATAGTCTTGCGGCAATACAAACTTTCGCATTTCCGCCAAAGCGCCTGCCAACTCTATCCCCGTAGCTCCACCACCCACTATGGCGAATGTCATCAGACGCTTACGCTCTTCCTGATTTCCGGTATTTTGAGCTTGTTCAAAACTGTCCAGAATTTGATTACGGTTGAACAGGGCTTCCGATGTATTCTTTAGAGCCATGGTCTGCTTGGCCATATCGTTGTTGCCAAAATAGTTTGTATCGCATCCGGTGGCGATCACCAGATAGTCATAAGCCAGCGTACCGATGGAAGTTTCCAATAAGTCGTTCTCCGGAATTACGCGTTGAGCTTCACAAATACGTATGTGGAAATGGTCTCTTTTCTTAAAGATTTTGCGGTAAGGAAAGGAAATGGCGCTTGGCTCGATACCTGCCGTAGCCACTTGATAGAGTAGAGGTTGGAAAATATGGTGGTTGTTCTTATCCAGTAAGACGACCTGATACTTATCACTCTTTAGTTTTCTTGCCAGTTTCAGTCCGCCAAAACCGCCACCTACAATGACCAGTCGTTTACGTCCCTCTTTATCGGGGATATCCATTGCTGTTTTCATATTTCAAGTTGTTCTTTGTTCATTATAAAGAAACACAAGGAATTAAGGAATGTTCTGTCAAGACCCGGGTTAAAATACTCTAAGGAAATTATAGACACTAAATAGGAAGAAATGGAAACAAAAAGGCTCGTAACATTGTTGTAACATGGATTATTTACAACTAACTTTGCCCCGAAGTTTTCTTAGCAATAGAGAATGAGCACAAAACTAAAAGGATGTCTATTATCTTTAATCTTGTTGGTGACTGTAACTGCTGTTCATGCACAAACACGTTTGGCAGAAGCAAATACTTCGGCAGACAAGGATTCTGCCATCACCCTTGACTCTGTTCCTGCAAAGCGGAACTTCTTTAAAAAGTTCCTGAATTACTTCAATGACGCCAATAAAGAAAAGAAAAACAAGAAATTCGATTTCAGCATTATCGGCGGACCGCACTACTCCAGCGACACCAAATTAGGACTGGGACTGGTAGCTGCGGGACTTTACCGCTCCGACCGGAACGATACGATTCTTCCGCCTTCCAATGTTTCACTGTACGGAGATATTTCTACGGTAGGTTTTTATCTGTTGGGAATACGCGGAACGCATCTGTTTCCTCATGACAGATACCGTTTGAATTACAACCTGTATTTCTATTCTTTTCCCAGTTTATATTGGGGAACAGGGTATGACAACGGAGCCAACAGCGATAATGAAAGCGACTATGACCGTTTTCAGGCACAAATGAAAGCCGACTTCATGTTTCGGCTGGCTCCGAACTTCTACATAGGCCCTATGGCTGTATTCGATTATATATACGGACATGATTTTGAAAAACCGGAATTATGGGAAGGCATGAGCGCACGTACTACCAATCTCAGTTTAGGCTTGTCGTTGCTTTATGATTCGCGCGACTTTCTGACGAACGCATACGAAGGATACTACCTGAGAATAGACCAGCGTTTCAGCCCTGCCTTTTTAGGAAATAAATATGCGTTCAGCAGCACAGAACTGGATACAAGGTACTATCATACCGTATGGAAAGGCGGTGTTCTGGCCGGACAGTTTCATACGTTGCTGAATTATGGAAATCCTCCCTGGGGACTAATGGCAACTTTAGGCAGTTCGTATTCCATGCGCGGCTATTATGAAGGACGTTATCGCGACAAATGCGCGATGGATGCCCAAATAGAACTTCGCCAGCATGTGTGGAAACGGAACGGAGTGGCCGTATGGGTAGGAGCGGGTACTGTTTTCCCGAAAGTCTCCGAGTTCGATGTGAAACATATTCTTCCCAATTATGGTTTCGGCTATCGCTGGGAATTTAAGAAGAGAGTGAATGTACGTTTGGATTTAGGGTTTGGCAAACACCAGACCGGATTTATATTTAATATCAATGAAGCTTTTTAGAGAAATCAAGAAATGGTTTGAAAACCAAGAGAATTTGTTTTATTTGTTCCTGATAATTCTGATAGTACCCAATATTGTACTATGCTTTACGGAACCTATGCCGCCGGTGGCAAAAACGTGTAATGTGCTATTGCCATTCTCCGTCTATTATATAGTGATGAGCCGGTCGAGGAATTGCGGCAAGACTTTCTGGATATTGTTCCCTTTTTTGTTTTTCGGAGCATTCCAAATCGTATTGTTATACCTTTTCGGACAGTCCATCATTGCGGTAGATATGTTTCTCAATTTGGTAACGACCAATTCCAGTGAAGCATTGGAATTACTGGATAATCTGATTCCCGCTATTGTCATCGTAGTATTGCTGTACATTCCGGCGTTGATTCTGGCTGCGGTATCTGTCATCAGGAAACGGAAACTGCCGGAACCGTTCATCCACAGAGAGCGCAGACGTGCCCGGATAGCGATAATCATCGGAGTCCTGTCATTGGGAACCGCCTATCTGTTCGATTCCCGCTTCGAATTGAAATCGGATTTATATCCGGCCAATGTGTGCTATAACATTGCACTGGCCTTTCAACGTACCGCACAGACACAGAACTATGCAGAGACCTCGAAAGATTTCACTTATCAGGCAAAAGCCGTTCATCCGGGAGAGGATAGGGAAGTCTACGTCATGGTAATTGGAGAAACATCCCGTGCCGCCAACTGGTCGCTTTATGGTTATAATCGTGAAACGAACCCGAAACTTTCCAAAATAGAGGGGTTGACAGCCTTTTGCCACGTGCTGACCGAGTCTAACACCACGCACAAAAGCGTACCGATGCTGATGTCTCCGATTTCGGCTCATGACTTCAATTCCATTTATCAACAAAAAGGAGTTATTACAGCATTCAAGGAAGCGGGATATCGAACGGCTTTTTTCTCCAACCAGCGCTATAACCATTCATTTATCGACTTTTTTGGAAAAGAAGCCGATACGTACGATTTTATTAAAGAAGATGCGGGAGACGCCAACTATAATCCTTCTGACGATGAACTATTGAAGCTGGTAGCTGCCGAATTGGCCAACAATGCTTCCAAACAATTTATTGTGCTCCACACCTATGGCTCTCATTTCAATTACCGGGAACGTTATCCGTCGGACAATGCTTACTTCCTGCCGGATTTTCCGGTAGATGCAGAAGTGAAATATAAGGATAATCTGGTAAATGCCTATGATAACTCCATCCGCTATACGGATGATTTTCTGGCACGTCTCATTGAGATGTTGCAAGAGCAGAACGTAGATGCGGCAATGCTCTATACTTCAGACCATGGAGAAGATATTTTCGATGATAACCGTCGTCTTTTCCTGCACGCATCACCGGTACCGTCCTATTATCAGATACACGTACCTTTCCTGGTGTGGATGTCTGACGGATACCGACGGCATTATCCGGTTCTTCTGCGAAACGCTGAAGCAAACAAACAGAAAAACATTTCATCCAGCGCATCTTTCTTTCAGACTATGCTGGAGCTGGGAGGAGTGGAGACACCTTACCGGAATGATTCATTATCCGTTACAAGCGCTTTGTATTCCGAAAAGCCCGGCGTATATCTCAACGACCACAATGAAGCCCGGTCTTTGGATGATATAGGAATGCGTAAAGAAGATTTTGAAATGCTGCAGAAGAAAGGAATAATATATCGGTAAAACCAAATATTCCGAGCACTAAAACAACAAAGAGGGGCAGAACGAATTTCAAACCTTATTCTGCCCCTCGGTTTGTATATTACCAATCACTGCCTGCGTGATTCTTTCCAATCAGAGATTCTATCTTCAGTTTGTAATTATTAGCCCCTTCCGCAATATTCTTTCCAGCGTCTGCCGTTCCCATACCATACGCGACGACAGGAGTTTGCCATACCATTCCGGCATGTATGGCGCTTCCCTGATAAGGTCTTAATAATTCATCTATCGTAAAGTTGTTTCTTCCGCCACTACGATATGCGCTGTATTCGGAACCGGTAGTAACCGCCACCAACAACGCCTTGCCCGCCACCGCCGGAGTCTTAGCCAGATAAGTAAACACCTCATCCTGCCATTTCTTCAACAAAGAAGGAGCCGACATCCAATATAGCGGAAACTGAAACACAAGAGTAGACGCCTGGGATATAATCTTGCTCCATAAATCTACATTAAAAGCGTCTTCAGGACGCATTTCATACAAATTGTATATCGCCACTTCTTCCAACTCTTTGATGGCATCCGCCAATGCCTTATTGGCTTGCGAACTTTTAATATCGGGGTGTGCCAGAAG
>ERZ791837.2225-NODE-2225-length-11140-cov-2.802255_pt1 | contig 11140 bp, 6 predicted proteins | sample MGYA00510292_ERZ791837 | MGnify/ENA primary metagenome ERZ791837 (study PRJEB30046, sample SAMN00715259) | human gut metagenome | study: EMG produced TPA metagenomics assembly of the A metagenome-wide association study of gut microbiota in type 2...
GTTCGATGCCGAGATCGAGCGCGTGCCGCGGATGCGGATGGTGGTCGTGGCGCCCGGCTCACCGGTGGTCGACATGAAGTCGGCTCCGGCGATACGTCCCTGAAGGGCGTTGTCGACCGAAAGAACCGGTACGTCCTTGATGTCGTTCATCTTGACCGTCGCGACCGAACCGGTCAGGTCCTTTTTGGCGACCTGGCCGTAACCGATGACCACGATTTCGTCGATGTCGGTGGAGGAGTCCTTCTCCATCCTGACGGTGAAGTTCGTCCGCGAACCCACGTTCAGGGTCTCGGTCTTGTAACCCAGGTACGAAATCTGGAGGCTGTCCGAAGGCTTGGCCTTGATGGTGAATTTGCCTTTGACATCGGTGACTGCGCCCTGCGTGCCTTTGACGACCACGACCGTGGCGCCGATCAGCGGGTTGCCGTCCGGGTCGAGGACGGTTCCGCTGACAGTCTGGGCCTTTTGTTGAGCCGTTGCCGGCGCCGTGTGCGCCGCGAGCAGTATCAGTACCGCCACCAGCGACATCACTCGGACGGATGCTCTTATTGAGTGAAGAATTTTATTCATTTTAGGCTTTTTTTTGTTGAAACGACTTGTTCCTCTTTTTTACTCTTGTTCCTCCTCGTCGAAAGGCGCTCCCAGGATGATGTCCTTACCGCTGCCGTTGTTTTCGGCAAAGTAGTCCTCTTCGACCTTCTGCAGACGGCGGATGTAGAAATTGTCGAGGTAAATGCGGTTGTTGACGGCGGAGTTCTGCGTGAGGGAGCCGCAGATGATGCGGACCCGCGTGTTGGCCGTAATCGGGTTGGCTTTCGTGCCGGCGACGAAGACGAGGAAATCGTGACCCTCCCACATGTCTTCGGGGAACTCCTCGCTCGAAATGTCGTAATAGCCGGCTTCGAGGTCGATCGTGGTCTTTTCGGATTGGGCGAAATCACGGATGACGCCCCCGCCGAGCACCTCGACCGTGGTCTTGTTGTCGTCCCGGGCGCCGGTCATGTAATCGGTGAAGGCCACGGCGCGGAACGAAACCATCAGCAGCGAGTCGCTGCGGAGCGTGTTGGTGTAGGGCGAAATCAGGTCGGCTCCGTGGCCCTTGTCGTCGCCCAGTTTCAGGTAGCCGTTCTTGCCGTAGCAGTGGGCGACCTCCTCCCCTTCGATCGTCGTGGACGTGAACCCGAGGTTTTTCTGGGCCGTGGTCCAGTTGTCGATCGGGGTTTCGCCGTCGGTGAAGCGCGGGTCGGTCTTGCCGTACTTCAGGGTCGCGAAATCATTGCTCACGCGGGCCGTGGAGCCTTGGTGGATGGGGATTATCCGGTTGTAGTTCAGTTCGCCGTCGGAGGCTGCCAGAATCAGCATGCCCGTGCGCCGCGTGTAGTAGCTCGACGTCGTGCTGCGCCGGTTGGCCTTCAGGGTTATCACGCGAAGCCCCGTCTGGGGATCTGTCGAAGAGTAATCCACCACCTTGGCCCACGGCGTCGCTGCGTCGTCTTCCCACGTCGCGACAAAGTCGATATTGGCGTCCACGTAGAGTTTGGCGAGACCGCCTTTCACGCCGACGATGCCGGCGTCGATAGGCTCTTTTGCGATCGGGTCCGCGTAGACCTTGATCGATTCGTTACGATCGGAGTTCGAATGCGTTTCACACGACGTGATGCCGATTGTCGCCGCGATTAATGCGGCTCCGGCCAATCCGCGTGAAAAACGGACGAAACCCTTCGTCAGGAATGTTTTTCTCATAATTGGTAAAAAGGTTAAGATTGGGTTTTATTTATTGGGGTCGGTTGATCGACGGGAGGTCTACTGTTTCAGCTCGAAGTCCGCCAGAATCGGGCGGTGGTCCGACGGGTCGTAGAAGTTGGACACGTAGGGGCTTTGGGTCGCCGTGGTCCACTTGTCCATGACGGTCAGTGCGTTCACTATGCGGGCGTACATCGAGGGCGACGCATACATGTAGTCGATACGGGCGTTGCCGTAAGTCGACGATATGAAGCTTCCCGGGTAGCGCTCGGCGATGATGTCCTTGAGGTCGGTATGGTCCAGAATGTGGTTGTGGACCAGCAGCCGGGTGTCGTTCTCGGGATAGCCGTAGTACCAGTTGTCGGCGCGCGACCGCGAGTTGAAGTCGCCCATCATCAGCCAATCCTGACAGGAAGCGTACGCGGGATTGTTGACGGTCTGCGCGCAGATGTACTTGATCTCGAATTCGCGGTACTTGTCGCCCTCCTTGTTGGCGGCGCTCGCCGCCTGATCGGCCGAGCCGACTCCGAATCCATAGGCCTGCGGCCACGTGTGGAGCGTCACGACATTGATTTTATGGCCCTTCACGGTGACCTGCTGGATGGCGGCGCCGTGCGAAACGGGTTTTCCCGCCTGCTCCGTATCCGTGATTTTGAGCAGCGTCTCGATCGGATATTTCGAGGTGATGGTCTGCGGATAATTGTCGCGCCAGCCGCCGACGGCCGTGTAGGCGTGGCCGTAACGGGCCGCCAGTGCCGCCCAGCCGTCGGGCAGGAACCGGGCGGAGGAGGCTTGCGCCGAATTCGTATTGTCCTTGTAGATGGTGGCCGATTCGCACCATACGCAGATGTCGGGATCGTATTTCTTCACCCACGCGACGAAGTTGTTGTAATTGTTCGCCTGGTCGGACCACATGCCGTTCTGGATGTTCCAGTAGAGCACGCGCAGGTTGTCGGAGCCGCGGCCCATCTCGCCGAGCGCGCGGACCTCGATATTGTCCACGTAGAAGCCGTGCACGCCGCTGCTCACGTCGTTGCCGGCCCAGTAGAGCATCGTGCCGTCGGTCGCGTTGTTTACGACGACCTCCACGTTGTGCCACTTCTTGACGGCCGCTTCGCTCGACGGGAGCGTTACGTGGCTCTTTTCGACGATGTATCTCCCCGAGGCGCTCGTGTAGCCCGAATTGTCGGCCGTCAGGGCGATGCTCTTGCCGTCGACGGAGGCCGACGCGATCATGCCGCCGTTCACCACCTGGAACAGCAGGAGGTCCGTCGATCCGTACTGGTAGCAGAAATCGAACGAAACCTTCACGGAACGTATGCCGTCGATGGATTTCAGGGCTGCGGTCTGGAAAATGCCCCGCCCCGTGTTACCTGTGCCGCAAGCCAGATAGCCCTGGTATTCCTGGCAGCGGAACATATAGGTATAGTCGGCGATATTGCGGCTCGCGACGTACGAATCGGACATCAGGTGGGACGTGCCGACCGTTTTGCCGCTGATCTCGTCCCACGTGTTCGACTGGATGAACGCCGAGCCGGGGTTGTTGTAGGCGACCTTCTCGAAGGAGTCCGCATAGCCGTCGCGTCCGGTTCCCGTACCGGGGGTGACGGCTTCGGCCGTCGGAGCGTATCCCGTCGACTCCTGGCCGCCCATGATGTTGCCGCCCCAGACGAAATTGTCGAAACTCTCGTAAAACACCAGGTCGGAGTCGGGGGCGTATTTCAGCGTTACGGACGTGGCCTTCCCCGCCGTCAGCTGCGCAGTCGTCAGCGTGTGCTCCATGGCGCGGTGCTCCGAATCGGAAATGGTGATTTTCAGGCCCGACGGATAGTCGCCCGGGGCCAGCATCACGTAGAAATGTTTCGGCGTGCCGCTCTCCAGCGAGACGCATTTGCCGTTGTCGGTGCAGTTCAGCACGGCGAAACCGACACCGCCGGTGATTGAGAGGTAGCCGCGCGAGGGCAGGAAATTCGCATAGCCTGCCAGGGGGCTTTCTGCGAGGTTCTCGACCTTCACCGAGGCGATTTTGGCCGACCCGGTCAGGGCCAGGTCCAGCACGGCGAAGGCGTCGTCGAACACCAGCTTGTTGCCGTTCTCCTTGGTGTAGGAGCCGTACATGGGATACGATTGCAGCGATGCCGCCGTGGCGGCCCAGAACTGCGAGTAGGGCAGTTTCACGTCGGCATAGGCCGAAGAGCCGTACCAGCCGGAGGAGCCTGAATTGGTCAGGATGGCGTTGTAGGTCCCGGAGCTCGAAGCGCTCGCCTCGACGTAGTAGCGGCCGTTTTCATCGCTTTCGACGGCATAGGATTTTCCGTTGACCGAGACGAGCGATTTGCTCCATGCCCGTTCGCCGGTTCCCATGGCCTTGCGGACGGAATTTTCCGCCTCGCGGAGATAGAAACGGACTTTGCCGTTCACTACCTGTATGTCCTCGTATTCATCGCCGCCGCCCGGATTGTCGGGTCCGTCGGGATCGTCGACATGTTTGTCTCCGCTGCTGCACGCCATGCAGAGACCCCCCGCCAGCAACAGCGCCGGCTTCAGGATGAAGTTCAGGGATTCTCGTAGATTTAGGGTCATAGTTTCGTGTTTTATGGTTGGGTGAAAAGTTGTCGGCTGCCGGTCGGACACAATGAAAAACGCGTGCATATTGCCATATACGGCAATATGCACGCGTCAATCGCGGGCGGTGACGGTTTACTTAACTCCGGGTATTCGGCGCGGCGAGGGGGGGGGGAAATTTACAAGTCCCCTGCGGCGCGAGCAGGCTCGTGCCGTAACCGGACGGTGGTGATCGAACAATCGGCGGTAAAGTAAATTCACGGCTCTAATTTTGATCGTTTTTTTATCGGAAATGAGTTTCGAAAAGATTCATTCCCAAAAGCAAATGTAACCAAAATATTGTTATCGGGCAAATAGGATGCCTGAAAAATAATCGTTTTTTAACATTTTTGCTGCTTTTCGTGTTTCGATTTGGGGAGAGGACCGTTCGGCGTGGCTTTTCGTTTGAAAGGAATGTCCGGAGGGGAACCGCGGATTCTGCGGCCCGTTCGGAACGGGGAGAAGCGCGCCGGCAAGAGACGGAAAAGCCCCGCATTCGGGGAATGCAGGGCTTCGTTGAGCTACCAGGATTCGAACCTGGAATAACAGGACCAGAATCTGTTGTGTTACCGTTACACCATAGCTCAATAGATTTTGGTGATGCAAAAGTAGAACTTTATTTTGCAAATGCAAAGAAAAATCCGGAAAAAATTTCATACATTTGTTTCAATCTACGCAGAAAAAACCGCTTGAAACTTAAAATTTACACAAAATCAGAAAATTATGGGAATTAAATTTCGGCTTATCGCCATGAACTTCCTTCAGTATGCGATCTGGGGTTCGTGGCTTATCTCGCTGGGCGCCTACCTGGGAGGCGGACTCGACTTCTCGGGATTGCAGATCGGCAGCTTCTTCGCGACGATGGGAATCGCCTCGCTGTTCATGCCCGCCGTGATGGGGATTATCGCCGACCGCTGGATTCCGGCGCAGAAACTGCTGGGCATCTGCCATTTCATCAGCGGCGCGTTTCTCATCGCCGCGGCCTCGCAGACGGCTTACGCCCCGCTGTACAGCTGCATGCTGCTGAGCGTGATGTTCTACATGCCGACCATCGCCCTGTCGAACTCCGTGGCCTACAACGCCCTCGACCTGGCCCGGCTCGATACCGTGAAGCATTTTCCGCCCATCCGCGTATGGGGAACCGTGGGATTCATCGCCGCCATGTGGTTCGTTGACCTGACGCACATCGGGGGCGTGCAGATCAAGCTCACCGAGTGGCAGCTCTACGTTTCGGCCCTGCTGTCGTTTGTACTGGCGGCCTACTCGTTCTCGCTGCCGGGGTGTCCCGTCGAGCGCAGCGCGCAGAAGCAGTCGTGGGTCGATACGCTGGGCTTGCGGGCCTTCGCGCTCTTCAAGGAGAAGCGGATGGCCATTTTCTTCGTCTTCTCGATGCTGCTGGGCGCCGCTTTGCAGATCACCAACGCCTTCGGCGACAGCTACATTCAGAATTTCGGCTCGATGCCCCAGTATGCCGATTCGGCCATCGTGAAGCACTCGGTGATCCTGCTCTCGCTGTCGCAGATGTCCGAAACGCTCTGCATTCTGCTGATTCCTTTCTTCCTCCGGCGTTTCGGCATTAAGAAAGTGATGCTGATTTCGATGCTGGCCTGGGTGCTGCGCTTCGGGTTCTTCGGCATCGGCGATCCGGGATCGGGTGCGGCGTTCCTCGTGCTTTCGATGATCGTCTACGGCGTGGCGTTCGACTTCTTCAACATCTCCGGCTCGCTCTTCGTCGAAAAGGAGACCAGCCGCGAGATCCGCTCCTCGGCGCAGGGCGTCTTTATGATTATGACCAACGGTTTCGGCGCCTTCTTCGGCTCGTATGCCGCGGGCGCCGTCGTGGACGCATACGGGTGGCCCGATTCTTGGTTCATCTTCGCAGGGTACGCGCTCGTGGTGGCCGTGGTTTTCGCCGTGGTTTTCAAATACAGGCACAACCCTGCCGAAATGGAGGGCGTGAAACATTGATGACTGACGGTCCGGCGGCGGGGAGAACCTTGCCGCCGGATTTTTTTATCCGCGCAGGAGCATTTCGACCTGAGGAGCGCCCGCTTCGGAGTATTCGCTGGCGGACAGTGCGCCGGAGGGGCGGATGATGACCGGATGCATGGCGGGCGTTTTATTTTATAGAGGTGCCGTTACGACATTAAAGATACGAAAATTATGGATACGATCGGTGTGAATGATGCGAGCTGCATCCGCTGCGGCCGCTGCGTGAAGGTGTGCCCTTCGCAGATTTTCGTGCAGGAAAAAGCCGGGGGCGACGTGACGCTGCATAAACCCGAAAACTGCATCCTTTGCGGACATTGTGTGGCCGCCTGCCCCACGGGGTCGGTGAACCATGCGGAGTTTCCGGCCGAGCGGGTGCATGCGGTGGATTACGGCGCGATGCCCACGCCCGAGCAGGTGGAACTGCTGCTGGCCGTGCGGCGGTCGAACCGCGCACTTTCGGCGCGCCCCGTGCCGCAGGAGCTGCTGGACCGCATCGTTGCGGCGGCGGACCGCGCCCCGACGGCGAGCAATGCCCGCCAGCTGGGGTATACGCTGGTGACCGACGCGGCGCAGCTGCGCGCTGTCACGGAATATACGCTCGGGATTTTCGGCACACTCGAAAAGCGGCTGCTGCATCCGCTCGTGCGGCCGTGGCTGAGCCGCCTCGTGCCGGGCGTTTATCGTTATGTGCCGGTGTTCAAACGCCTGCGGCGCGAATATGCCGAGGGCCGCGACCGCGTGCTGCGGGGCGCGACGGCGGTGCTGTTCATCCATGCGCCCAGGGAAAGCCGGTTCGGTGCGGAGGACGGGAACCTGGCGTATGAAAACGCTTCACTGATGGCCGAGGCGCTGGGCGTGAGCCAGATATACATGGGGTTCGTGCTGACGGCCGTCCGGCAGGACAGGAAGGCGAAGCTGGCCGCGATGCTGGGACTGGGCGACCGCCGCATCTGCGCGGTGATGGCCCTCGGGATGCCGCAGTTCCGCTATCCCAATTACATCGACCGCGCGCCGGCGCCGGTGACGCGGAAATAGCTGTTTCGGCGTTTTGCCGTTACAGATGGAAAGTCCTGTATGTATAAGGTTTCGGTCGGGCAGGTATGCGTCAATACATATTGTCGTACATCGACTGCGATTTGTCGTATTTCAGGTCGGAGAGCGATGCGGCCTTGACGCCGATGTTGAAACTCCACGAACGGTGGTAGCCGAACGGAATCCACGAAAAGGACATCTGCCAGCAGTGGAGGTCGCGCGTGATCGAGACCGACGAGGTGGTCAGCTTGTTGGCCTTGATGTCGTAGCCGCCCTGGAAGGTGATGCCCGTCTTGGGGGTGACGTTCAGCGAACCGTTGAAGCCGATGGTTTGGGTGACGTTCTTCCGGTAGCCCGTCGTGCCGTTGTTGGTGTACGAGATCGAGTAGTTGACCGCGTAGTTGAATCCGAAGTTCCACGGCAGCGAGAAGTCGTAGTAGCTTTGCGCCATGTACTGTCTTCGCAGCACGGGGTCCATCTGCCCGTAAGGGTCGTAGAACGGGTTCTGGTACTCCGGAGGTATCGACGTGATGTCGTTGATGGCCGTTTCGCTCCGGTCGTTGCGCGATTTGAACGTATAGCCGAACGACCAGCCCGTCGAGACGACGCGGCCCGGGAAGAAGAGCTTGTTGTAACGCTTGCCCTCGGGCGAGACGCGGTAGGGGTCGAGCGTCAGCGAGAGGTTGATGCCGAAATTGTTGAACAGCGTCGTACGGAACGAGACCGGGATGTTCGAAAGTCCCATCGAGTCGGCCAGAAAGTTGTACGAACCGCTGATGCGCAGTTCGTCGATCAGCTTGATCTTCTTCACGCCCGAGGTGTCGCGTTTCGAGAGGACCTTCATTTCGAGGTTCTGCGACAGCGAGAAGTTCATCGACATCGAACGGCCCGACGAGGGGACGCCGTAGGCGTTGACGGCATAGGGCGAATAGGTCGTGAAGCGGCCCGTGGAGTCGGTCTGGCGGGTCTGGTAGTAGCCGTATTTGGGGTCGCTGAAGTCCGGGGCGTAGGAGAAGCCGATCGAGGGGGTCAGCGTGTGGCGGATCGCCTGGATCTTGCGGTCGCGGCTCTTCTTCGTGAAGTCGTACATGCCGTAGACCGTCGTGGAGGCCGAAACGCTGAAGTTGTAGTTGTAGAGGCGGTAGAAACCGTAGTTCGTCGGCAGCGTGTCGGTCTGGTTGGTGACGGGGTTCCACTCGAACTCGACCTTCTTGAAATACCACTTCTCGTTGTAGTTGACCGACGGCGAGAGGTTGATGTAGTTTAACAGGTTGAACGACGCCGAAATCGGAATCGAGTGCTCGATGCCGTTCTTCATGTTTTCAAGCGTCTCCTTGGAGAAGACCTCCGATTCGGTGGTGGTCACCGAGTTGGTCATCTTACCCGTGTACTGCATCGAGATCTTCTCGTACCAGCGGTCCTTGCCCTGCTTCTCCTTGCGTTTGAAGGGGTAGAAGCGCGAGACGTTGAAGACCATCGTGGGGAGCGTGATGGAGATGGTCTTGTTCTGCGAGTTCTGCGAGATGGCCATGTTCGCCGACAGCGAGAAGGGCGTTCCGGCCCAGTTCTTCGAGTAGGAGACCGTCGAGTTGGTCTGTGTCGAGAGGATGTCGTTGAGGTTCGTGGCTGAATAGCGGCTGTAACCGCTCGTGGCGAAGTTCACCGAGGCCGAGAAGGTCGAACCCGGGTTGGCCTTGGGGTCCTGCGAGTGGGTCCACTGGATGCGGAAGTTGCTCTGCTTGATGTAGTCGTCCTCGCCCTTTTCGCCCGTCTTGACATTCGAATACTGCATGTTGAAACTGCCGCTGTACTTGTAGCGCTTGATGTAGCGCGAGGCGGCCGAAGCCTCCCACGATCCCAGCGTGTAGAATCCGCCGCGCACCGCCAGGTCGGCGTATTCGCCCAGGGTGAAGTAATAGCCTAGGTCGCGCAGGAAGAAACCTTTGGAGTACTCCTCGCCGTAGGTGGGCATCAGCAGACCCGACTTGGGACCCGAACTGATCGGGAAGAAGCCTTCGGGAATGCCCAGAAAATAGATCGGCACGTCCTCCATGACCAGATAGGCCGGACCCGTGACGACCTTCTTGCCCGGAATGACCTTGGCCTTGGTCATCGCCAGATAGAAGTGCGGATGATCCGTTTCGTCGCAGGTCGTATATTTTCCGTTCTCGATGTTGATCGTGTTGTCGGGCATCTTCTTGACGCTGCCGCCCACCAGCCAGCCGTCGCCCTGCTGTGTCGCCACGCCCTTGATCTTGGCCTTCTTCGATTCGAGGTTGTAGGTGATCGTGTCCATCTTGTAGGGGGCTTCGCCGCCGTCGGAGAATTCGGGTTTGGTGACGATGGCCTTGCCTTCGAGCGAGTCGGGTTTGCCGTATGCGTGGATCAGCTTGGAGTTCATGTCGATCTGCATGTAGTCGGCCTTGAGGTTGCTGTTCTGATAGGTGACGTCGCCTTCGTTGTAGATGTAGACCATCTTGTTGCGGACGTCGTAAACCAGCGAGTCCTTGTTCTTGCCCGAAATCGGATCGTCGAGGAAGGCGCCGGGCTTGCGCGGCCGCTTGACCGAGTCGCGGGCCACGGTGTCGGCCTGCCTGCCGGCCAGCGAGTCGGCCCGGCGGGCGATGAGCGAATCGACCTGCGAACTGAACATCGAGTCGCGCTCCTCCTGCGACATGGCTTCGAATTCGGCGTGGCGGCGGGCTTTCTCGCGGGCGGCCCGTGCCTGCGCGCGGCGTTCGCTGCGTGTGCGGGCGGCTTCGGGAACTTCGGCCGCGGCTTCCGGAAGGGTATATGCCGGAACGGAATCGTGGGTGCGGGTGCTGTCCGGGGCGGCTGCGGCGAACATGCTCCGGGGTGCGGACGCGCCGAACACCAGCTGGGCGAAGAGCAGGATCAGCGCCGCCGAAAACAGATATTTTACCCTAAGTTTATCCAAAATTCCAATAATTTTTCGTACCTTTGCCGACATGTCGGCAAAAACGCCTGAATCAGGTCTCCGGCGACCTCCCGCGGGGTTTTCAGGCGCGACAAAGATAGGTAAAAAATTACAGAAAGCTTACACTTGATCTCTTAAATATGCGCACACGACTGTTCCTGTTATTCGCATTTGCGGCCGTAACCGTTCTTACGAACGCGGCATCGGCCGGGAATATTGCGCACGGAGTCGAAGTTGTGGTGATCGACCCCGGTCACGGCGGCAACGATCCCGGTGCGCACTACGGCGGAACCAGCGAAAAGGACCTGACGCTGAAGGTGGCTCTCAAGCTCGGCAAAATGATCGAGGAGGGCATGCCCGGCGTGAAGGTGGTCTATACGCGCAAGACGGACAAGGCGTTGGGACCCGACAAGGCGAAAGACCTGCAGGCGCGTGCCGACATCGCCAACAAGGCCGAGGGCGACCTGTTCTTTTCGATCCACACCAACGCGGCGCCCACCGCGACGGCGCGGGGCGTCGAGACGCTCATCATGGGCGAAAGCCCGCTCGAACAGCGCATCAACGACGAGGTGCTCTTCGCCAACAACAAGGAGGAGTTCATCGACATGAGCGACCAGCGCACGGCGGCGATCGTGCGGGCCTATATCTCCAATCTGCGTTTCACCTACGGCGAGTACAGCATGGCCATCGCTCGCTGCATTCAGAACAACTACCTGAAGGCGGGCCGCCACTCGCGGGGCATCAAACCCCAGCTGCTGCGCGTGCTCTATGCGACCGACATGCCGGGCGTGCTGACCGAGATCGGGTTCATGTCCAACCAGCAGGAACTGG